>Ga0308170_10000080_pt1 | contig 203636 bp, 199 predicted proteins | sample PhyBR2_2_FD_202136 | JGI IMG/M metagenome (GOLD analysis project Ga0308170, IMG submission 202136) | Phyllosphere microbial communities from UC Gill Tract Community Farm, Albany, California, United States - DLSLSB.R2 | ecosystem: Host-associated > Plants > Phyllosphere > Unclassified | place... | reverse complement strand
CCGGCAGTGGCTGGCACGTTTCAATGGCGTGGCGTCGCGCTACCTGCCGAATTATCTCGGCTGGCGCTGGGCCCTGGACGGCGAACGCGTCAACTCGGCCGATGAACTGCTGCGAGCGGCGATCGGCATTTTCAACACCAAACGGTGACAGCGCCTTTTTTTATGCACCCTTGAGGGCGATGTGACGGTATGCCGCGCTCGCGAACAAATATACAGACGTAAAAAAACCGGCCCGCAGGCCGGTCTTTCGAATCAGAAGAATCTGATTACTTGGTTTCAGCAGCGGCCGAAGCAGCTTCCGAAGCGGCAGCCGAAGCAGCAGCAGCTGCGTCCGATGCGGTGTTGGCAGCAGCAGCAGCGTCAGCAGCAGCAGCGTCAGCAGCGGCTGGAGCGGTTGCGTCAGCAGCAGGAGCCACGGTGGTTTCGGTGGTGGTCACAGCAGCTGGGGTTTCGGTGGTTGCTGGAGCAACGGTGGTTTCTTCTTTCTTGGCGCAAGCAGCCAGGGTCAGAGCCATCAGGCCAGCGATCAGCAGGGATTTTTTCATGATTTTTTCCTTAGTATGTACAAGCCATAAGACTTGTTGCGAATAATAATTACCGGTAATTATTTCTCAGCGGAATTCTCGTGCTTGCCTATATAGCAAAGATGCTATCCGGGCAACGGAACCTTCCTGGGCTGATATTATAGTCAATTTTACTAAATCGCAATAGCGCACACATGCCGTAGCGAAATATTTTTGCAACTAAATAAGCTTCATATTGTTACAAGATGCAACTGAGCAGTAAACGGCGCTCAAGCTATCTTGGTTGACATGTTTTTAAACTATTTGCGCTTATTTATAACCCGGTCACGGAGGGTTGCAATGCGATCTGGGACTCGGCCCAGATCGCATTGAAACGATGCCGCGGCACGTCGATGGCAGCCGGTTCGCCAAACGATGCTTCGCCCCTGAAATGGTCGCTGTGGAAGCGCCGCACGATGTCGCGCTCGTCCCCGATGCAGAATGAATCGGTCAACTGGCGCAGGCTGCGCGGGGTCTGGCGGCATTCGCACAAGTGGCTGTAGTGGCGCAGTAATCGCATCAAGCGCGGCGCGTTGCCCTCGATGTGCGCCGTGTCGTGCAGTGCCAGGCGCAGATGGCCACCACGCGCCAGGAAAGCGCGCAGCAGCATGTCGATTTCGAGCGTGCCGAGCGGATACACCGAAAAGTCGGGATCGAACAAGTCGAGCGCACCCTGCGCCGCCTCGACGCAGGCGCGAAACTGCAGTTCCAGTTCGCGCCGGGTATCGAAGCGGATCACACGCGGCTCGCTCATGATGGAATTGGCTCAGCCCAGCTCGAGCCAGCCGTCCTGGTACCAGGTGTACAGCGCTTCGAGCACATCGTCGGTGGCCTTGGCGAGCAGGGCGCCTTCCAGGCGGCGCTCATTGGCCAGCACGTCGAGCACCGCCTTGTCGGCGCGGCCGACGGCGAACGATTCGCCATTGATGAACACGTGCTTGCCGCGGTACAGCATCAGGCTCTTGCTTGACAGCTTCAGCCCCTTCTTGGCGGCCGTCTCCATGAAGCGGCCCATGGTCAGCGGCTTGGCGACTGGCGTGAAGAACACATTGTGCTTCGGCTCGGACAGGTGCTCGCCCAGGAACACGGTGACGTCTTCCTCGTCCCAGCGCACCTTGTTGAGTTCTTCAGTGATGGTCGACAGCATGTCCTTCGGGATCTCAGCCGGGTTCTTGGCCAGTGCCAGTTCCGGATCGGTGTAGCGGCCCGGCAGGTCGATCGAATCGGCCATGAACTGCAGGAACGATTCGCCCAGTTCCTGGAACGACGGCGAGCGGAAACCGATCGAATAGGTCATGCACTCACCTTCGGCCACGCCGTCGTGGGCATAGTGCGGCGGAAGGTACAGCATGTCGCCCGGCTCTAGGACAAACTCTTCTTCCGGCTCGAAATTGGCCAGGATCTTCAAAGGCAGACCTTCGACCAGGGTCAGGTCTTGCTGGGCGCCGATCTTCCAGCGCCGCTTGCCGTGCGCCTGCAGCAGGAACACGTCATACGAATCGTAGTGCGGGCCGACGCCGGCGCCGTCGGTGGCGAAGCTGACCATCAGGTCGTCCAGGCGCGCGTCCGGCACGAAGCGGAACTGGCGCAGCAGCGCGTCGGCGCGCTCGTCGTGCAGGTTGACGCCTTGCACCAGCATGGTCCAGTTCGGCTCGTCGCGCGACGGCAGTTCTGCCAGCGGGCCATTGTCCATATTCCATTGCCCGTCGCGCTGGGTGACCAGGCGCGATTCGACATGGTTCAGGCGCGCCAGTTCGGCCAGCTTTTCGAACTTGAGCAATGGTTTGAATCCGGGAATGGCGCCGCGGATCAACAAAGGTTTCTTATGCCAGTAATCGCGAAGAAACTGGGCGGGGGTAATATCACCGAGAAGCTGTAATTTTTTCATGCGTCATTATAACGGGCGCGAATCAGGGCATGTCGGTAACGGGGGTATAATCCCGACCTTACTACGAAAGGATAAGCGATGAAGATTGCGAAAGATACGGTCGTCACGGTCAACTACAAACTGTCGGACGCGCAGAACAACCTCATCGAGGAAGGCTCGCAGCCAATGGTCTACCTGCACGGCGGCTACGAAAACACCCTGCCGAAGATCGAAGAAGAACTCGATGGCAAGGAAGCCGGCTATGCGTCGACCATCCAGATCGAACCGGAAGATGGTTTCGGCGACTACGAGCCAGAGCTGGTCAAGGTCGAAGAGCGTTCGCGCCTGCCGGAGCCGATCGAAGTCGGCATGCAATTCGAAGGCATGGCCGATGGCGGCGACAACGAGCCGGTGATCTTCACCGTGACCGAGATCGCGGAGGACAAAGTGGTCCTGGACGGCAATCACCCGCTGGCCGGCATGGCGCTGCGCTTTGAACTGTCGGTGATCGACGTGCGCGCGGCAACCGCCGAAGAAATCCAGCACGGCCACGTGCACGGCGCGGGCGGCCATCATCACGAGATCGATGACAGCGACGAAGGCGACCACTTCCGTAGTCAGCCGCTGCAGTAATCACGTTGTTATGGTTCGTCGTTCCCGGGCGGGGCGACGGACTGCGTGCGCGGACGGTCGCCAGCTACTGCCTGGCGTCGTCCACTGCGAATTGCGCTTCCTTCCCCGCCGTCACATCTACCTCGACCGCTTTCGATCCCACCGACAGCTGCCCGATATTGCCCTTCCATTCGATCTGCGGCCGCTTGCCCTCGACCTTGCCGCTGTCGATCAGCAGCACCTTGCCATCGAATTTCACGGCCCGCGCCTGCACCTGCTGGCGTATCGCCTCGAAGCCGTCCTTCGCCTCAGGCGCACGGCGCAGCAAACCGCGCAATCCTTCCGCATTGCCCAGGTAGGTCGGCCGCACCGCGCCTTCCGAAAACAGCACCACCGCCTCGGCCTTGTCGCTGCGCGCGATCGCGAACAGGCGATTGAGCCAGAAGCGGTTGGCCACCGCGCGGTCTTCGTATTCGCTGTTGCGGCCCGCCGCCGGCAGGAAGTGGTTGTTCCCGGCCGGGAGGTTGATGGTGGCGTACAGCACCTTGCCGACCTTCCAGTGTGCGTTCTCGGCGTAACTGCGAAAACGCGGACTGGCCGACAGGCGCGTCAGCGCGATTTTTTCAATCCCGAACGACTCCGGCTCGCCATACAGCAGTTCGCGCAGGCGGTTCAGGCGTTCGATGGCGCTGGTGCGGTTCAGTGAATTGCGGCAGCCGGTCCAGTCGCTGCCGGCCAGCGACACGATCACCGGCCGCCTGGCGCGCTCGATCATGTCGCGCCGCTTCTGGTACAGGCGGTCGCCGCAGCTCTCGGTCTCGCCCTTGATGCCGTTCAGGACCACGAAGGCGAGCGACTTCTCGGACGAGTCGCCAAGGGCTTCCTTCAGGCGCGCTTCGCCATCGTCCGTGACACCGTGCCCGATCACCGCAAACCGGTGCCCGTGCTCGTCCTTCTTGTCCTTGGCGCCGGCGAGCGGCGACAGGGCGAGCAGGACGGCAAGCGCGCCGGCGAGCGGGAAGGACAGGCGTCGCGGCAGCATCAGGCGGCCAGGCGCTTGAGCTCATAGAGCCGCTCGAGCGCTTCGCGCGGCGTGAGCGCGTCCGGGTCGATGGCGCCGAGCGCATCGCGCAGGCCGCTCGTATCCTCTTGAGGTGCTGCGAATGCGGGCGCTTCTTCGAGCACGCTCTCGACATCGGCGGACGGCGCCGCGAACAGGTCGAGCTGCGGCGTCGCATCCAGCGCCTGCGCCTCGAGCCGCGCCAGATGCTTGCGCGCGGCCTTGATCACCTGCGGCGGCACGCCTGCCAGCTGCGCCACCTGCAAGCCGTAGCTCTGCGAGGCCGGGCCGTCCTGCACCGCGTGCAGGAACACGATGCTGTCCTTGTGCTCGACCGCCGACAGGTGCACGTTGACCGCGCTCGGATACGACTCAGGCAACTGGGTCAGTTCGAAATAGTGGGTCGCGAACAGCGTGAAGCTGCGGCTCGATTCGATCAGGTGGCGCGCGATCGCCCACGCCAGCGCCAGGCCGTCGAAGGTCGAGGTGCCACGGCCCACTTCATCCATCAGCACCAGCGAATGCTCGGTGGCGCCGTTCAGGATCGCGGCCGATTCGGTCATCTCGACCATGAAGGTCGAGCGGCCGTTGGCCAGGTCGTCGCTGGCGCCGATGCGGGTGAAGATGCGGTCGATCGGACCGATGGTGGCGCTCTGCGCCGGCACGTAGCTGCCGACATAGGCCAGCAGCGTGATCAACGCCACCTGGCGCATGAAGGTCGATTTGCCGCCCATGTTCGGACCGGTGATGAGCAGCAGGCGGCGCTCGTTCGAGAGGCGGCAATCGTTGGCGATGAAGCGCTCGATCTGGTTTTCCACCACCGGATGGCGGCCTTCGACGATCGTCAAGCATGGCGCGTCGCTCAGGGTCGGCGCACACCAGTTGTGGCGCAGCGCGTGGTTCGCGAGGGCGACCAGGGTGTCGATCTGGGCCAGCGCGCGCGCGATGGTCTGCAGGCAGCCGATGTGCGGCGCCAGGTCGGCCAGCAAGCCGTCGTACAGCATCTTTTCGCGCGCCAGCGCGCGGTCTTGCGCCGACAGCGCCTTGTCTTCAAACGCTTTCAGTTCTGGCGTGATGTAGCGTTCGCAATTTTTCAGCGTCTGGCGGCGGCGGTAGTCGTCCGGCACCTTGTCGGTCTGGCCGTTGGTGACTTCGATGTAGAAGCCGTGCACCTTGTTGTACTCGACGCGCAGGTTGGCGATCCCGGTGCGGGCGCGCTCGCGCGTCTCCAGCTCGACCAGAAACTGGCCGGCATTCTCGGACAGCGCGCGCAGTTCGTCGAGTTCAGCGTCGAAGCCGCGCGCGAACACGCCGCCGTCGCGCACCATGTTCGCCGGTTCCTCGGCCACGGCGCGCACCAGCAGATCGAGGCACTCGCCGGGCGTGGCCAGGTCGTCGTGGATCTCGCGCAGCAGCGTGGTGTCGCCCGGGATGAAGCAGCGCGCGACTTGTTCGCACACGGTCGGCAGCACCTTGATGCCGTCGCGCAGGGCGGCCAGGTCGCGCGGACGCACCGACAGCAGCGCGATGCGCGTGGTGATGCGTTCGATATCCGGCACCGAACCCAGGGTCGACGACAGCGCACCGCAGGCATCAAGCTGCAGCAGCGCTTCGATCGACTGGTGGCGGCTGCGCGCCACTGATTGGTCGCGCCGTGCGTGGTGCAGCCAGTGGCGCAGCAGGCGCGAACCCATCGCGGTGCGGCAGCCGTCCAGCAGCGAAAACAGCGTCGGCGACTCCTGGCCGCGGATGGTCTCGGTCAGTTCCAGGTTGCGGCGCGTGGCCGCGTCGAGGCCGATGTATTCATTCTCCGTTTCGCAAGCCAGGCCGCGCACGTGCTGCAGGCCACGGCCCTGGGTCGCTTGCGCGTACTTGAGCAGCGCGCCGGCCGCGCCGAATGCGGCGCCCAAGCCGTCGGCGCCGAAGCCGGTGAGGGTGGCGACGTTGAGTTGCTCGAGCAGGGCGCCGTGGCCCTTGACCACGTCGAAGTGCCATTCCGGCACGCGCTGGGTGTGCGCATGCGGGGCGTCGTTCTCGAACATGTCGGCGCAATCGGCGCGCAGGATTTCGGCCGGCGCGATGCGTTCGAGTTCATGGTTCAAGCGCTGTTCGACCGCGCGCGCGTCGCCCGAGAATTCCATCAGGCGCAGGTTGCCGCTGGCCAGCGACAACCAGGCCAGGCCGGCGGTGACGGTCTTGCGCTGATTCAGGAGACAAAGCGCGAGCAGCGGCCGTTCCGATTTCTCGGGCAGCAGGTCGGAATCGGTCAGGGTGCCCGGCGTGACCACGCGCACCACCTTGCGCTCGACCGGGCCTTTGGCCAGCGCCGGGTCGCCGATCTGTTCGCAGATCGCGCACGACTCGCCCAATTTGACCAGCTTGGCCAGGTAGCCGTCCAGCGAGTGGAACGGCACGCCGGCCATCTTGATCGGCTGGTCCCCCGACTTGCCGCGCGCGGTCAGCGTAATGCCAAGTACGCGCGAGGCCTTTTCGGCGTCCTCGAAGAACAGCTCGTAGAAATCGCCCATGCGGTAGAACACCAGCATGGTGGGGTAGTCGGCCTTGATGCGCAAATATTGCTCCATCATAGGCGTGTGCTTGGCAGCCGCGCTGCTCTTTGCCGCGGCGGCGTTGATTTCGGTGGGAACGGTGGTCATGTGTCTTGATTCGGTACGGCAGAGCAGGTGCGATGCCAGGGACTTGCCATTTTACCCCGATTGATGGGGTAGGACGATGCCACAAGTACATGCTTGTGGCAGACTCAAGACTAGTCTTTCCGCACGGCGCCCGGCACCGCCCGCATTCAACCCTCAAGCATCAATTCCCACTACGGGAAACGCCAGCGACACCGTCGTGCCTTTCCCCAGCCCCGCGCTCTGCACCCCGATCGACCCGCCATGCGCCTCGCACACACCCTTGGCGATCGTCAGTCCCAGGCCGGCGCCGACGGGCGCTCTGCCTGGCGGTACGGCGCGGCGCTCGAACGGCTCGAAGATATGCGGCAGGTCTTCGGCGGCGATGCCGGCGCCGTAGTCGATCACGACCGCGCGCAACATGTCGTCGTCGACGAACACGCGCAGGCAGATTTCCGCGCCGTCCGGCGTGAATGCGCTGGCATTGCACAGCACATTGCCCAGGGCTTGCGCCACACGTTCGGGATCGCAGCACAGCGCCGCGTCGCGGTCGCTGATTTCGACCACCAGACGCTGCCTGCGCGCACGCACTTCGGGCTCCACCGCGTCGAGGGCCAGCGCCACGATCTCGTCTTCGGTACACGAGCGCGGTTCGACCTGCAGTTCGCCATACCGATTGACGCGCGACGCGTCGAGAAGGTCGCCAATGAAGCGTGACAGCTGCTTGGTCTGTCGTTCGACCACAATGGCCAGTTTGTTGACCGTGGGGTCCATGTTGGGGCGCTTGAGCACACTCGCGATGGTCATGATCGGGGCCAGCGGATTGCGCAGTTCATGCGCCAGCATCCTGAGGAAATCTTCGCGGGCGCCGGCGGCTTCCTGCGCGCGCTCTTCCAGCCGGCGTTTCTCGCTCACGTCGGTGAGGCAGCACAGCGCGCCCATGATGGCGCCGTCGTCGTCGAACACCGGCTTGGCATGCACCACCACGCGCCTGAGTTGGCCATCGTGGCATAAAGCCAATAGCTCGGTCGGATCGGGACGCTCGCCATACGCCGCCTGCGCGGCGGGGCTGGTTTCCTTGTCGAGAGGCTGGCCATCAAGGTCGAGCAATGCTGCAAAGCCATCCCAGCGTTCCGGCTGCGGCGTCTCTTGTCCGTTGCACCAGAGCCTGGATGCCGACGCGTTACGGTGAACGATGGCGCCGTCGTGCGAGCAGCAATAGGCCGGGCACGGCATTTGTTCGATGGCCCAGGCATACGACTCTGGCCATCCCGTGTTCAGCAGGGCGAATGCGCGTGCAGGTGATGTGCTATTTGTTGTCATGTTCCGAATACGACACCGTGTCGCTGCTGAGTTACCATAAGTACATTATGGATCGCATGCAATATTGACAACGTAGGAGGGCGCCTGTCGGCGTTGTGGGAGCCGCACCCTCTGCCTGTCCGCAGCAAGCTGCCCGAAACACCGGTTCATGGGGCGTTCCGGAGGTCAGGCGCTCGACTCCGGCACACCATTCAAGGGCATGACATACGGCCTGCAATCGATGGGAATGTCGATCAGGAAGGTGGTACCGCTCTCGGCCGAACTGTCGACCGCGACGCTGCCGCCATGGCTCTCGGCGACGCGTTTTACGAAGGGAAGGCCGACTCCCCAGCCGACGCTGGCGCCGGCATCTTCGCGGGTCAGGTAGTCGAAGATCGCAGCGTGCCGTTCCTTCGGGATGGTCGTGCCCGTATTGTGTACGGACAGCATCAGCCGGCCGCGGATCTGGGCCGTCTTGACGCTCACGCCGGCGCCGTCGCCGTACTTCGAGGCGTTGTTGATCAGGTTCTCCAGCGCACGCCGGATCGAGCCGCGGCACCAGAAACCATGCACCGGATCCAGGCGCGACGTTACCGGCACGCCGCCAGGCTGTTCATAGGCAACCGATACATCGTTCACCAGCTCGACGATATCGAATGAAGACAGCGTCAGTGGAAGCCGATCCCCGCCTTTTGAGGTCAGGGCGTCGAGCAACTCTTCCATCATGTCCTTGAGCCGGTGGGCATTGCTGGCGATTTTCGACGCCGCGCGCTTGGCCAGGGCCAGGTCCGGTGCGATCTGCACGACTTCGGCGCCATTCAGGATCACCGCCAGCGGGGTGCGCATGTCGTGCGACAGCGCGGCGGCCAGTTTTCGGCGCAAGTCGTCCTGGATCGACACGAACTCGCGCACCGCTTCACGCACGGCGCGGTTGATCGAACGGTCGATGATCGACCAGTCATCCGGCGTCAAGGCGATCTTGCCGGTGGCCTCGGCAGCGATCGATTCGCGCAGGATCTGGTATTCATGGATCACCTGGTCCGGGCCGAACGGTGTCATGCGCGCGCGCTCGCCGCCATGGACGGCCGCGGCATTGGTGTCGCTGGTCGCGTCGCTGCGGCAGTGGCCTGGACTGAGGGCTTCGGCGATATTGTCGAAAAAAGCCGGGATGGTGTTGGTCAGCACGGGGCTGCGCAGCGCGTCGGCGCCGTCGATGCGCGAGCGGATCTCGCGCTCCCAGCGCGCCAGCGTGGCGTCGCGCAGCGCGACGAATTTTCGTCCGGTGTCGGACAGCCCGTCCGCGCCCGGAGCTTGGTCAGTAGCCAGGGTCATGTTCATTTCAGTGAGCGCGGAGCCCGCGCATTGACTGCCTGCGCGCGCATGGCGGGCGCAGGGCGAGGGTTGCGGCGCGGTTCGGCGCGGCACCTTTGGTTGCGCTCGTGATTTTACTCCCTGGCGATGGCAGCTGTGCGGGAAGTATCGCCTGCTTGTCGCGGACAATTCTATTGCCGCGCCGGCCTTGGGTGTAAACGACTACTATTTGTCAAAGAGATGTCGCGGCATGGTGCGCTCCGTCCGGAGCTCGCCACTGCTGCCTGCACAATCTTCAAGGGGCGAATGATGGGCGAACGATATCCTTCCCGGCGCGTGCTGGTCGTCGATGACAATCCGGATGCTGCCGAACTGGTGGCGCAATTGCTGGCGTTGCAGGGGCACGAGGTCGCCTTCGCATGCAGCGGCGCCGAGGCGCTGGCGGCGGCAGACCGGCTGGCGCCGGACGTGGTGTTCCTGGATATCGGCATGCCCGGCATGGACGGCTACCAGGTGGCGTCGGCGCTGCGCCGCTCGGGCCGGTTTCCGCAGACGCGCATCGTAGCCCTCACCGCCTGGGGCAACGCCAGGGCGCGCGAGTGGTCGGCAGCCACCGGATTCGATGCCCACCTCGTCAAGCCGGCAAGTGCCGCACTGTTGTTCAGCGAAGCGGCCCGCAGCCGCCCGGTTCATTGAGACGACGCGCGGATCGAGCCCTCGACCGCGGTCCGGCCGTTGCACATGACGACGAAGCGCTGCGCTGACGGGCCGAGAAACATGGTCAGCGTTGTCCCCAGCGGCGCCGCACCGGTGAAACGGCACTGCACTTCACGCGCCGCCATCCCGGTTGCTTGCCGGTACAAGGCGCATGCCTGCGCTACCGTGTGCATCCCGTGGATGATCGGTGCGCGCATCCCCATCAGGCGCGCCGTCCAGCGCCACAGGTGGATCGGATTCCAGTCGCCCGACAGCGCGGCGTAACGGCGCCCGGCATCGCGCGCCAGTGTCCAGCTGCCGACGTCATTCTCCGGCAGCGCAACCTGGCGCGGCGCCGCGCTGCGCTGGCCGCGCTTGATGAGATAGGTGCTGTCGCAACTGAATGCCGGTTCATCGCCATCGAAGGCGCGCGTCTCGAGCACGCAGTGCAGCGCGCCGTTGGCGGCCGGCGGCGGCAGCGACAATGCTGTGCTCAAGGTAAGCGGCGCGCCGGGACGGATCGCACGATGCAGTGCCAGCCGGTTCTCGACATGGATCAGGCCTGCGATGCGAAACGGCGTCGGCCGCGCCAGCATGGCGGCCAGCTGGGCGCGCTGCGCCAGCAGGTACAGGTAGGTGAGTGGCACCTCGTCGCCGGGCAGTCCGAACGCCGCCGTGTAGCGGCGCACATGATCGATGTCGATCCGGTCGAGCCGGTAGGTGGTGGCGGGCGCCTGTGAAGGGCGCGCCGAGGCGCGCTTGAACAGCGCCCGCAGCAGCGTCGCTACGCCAGATTCGGGTAGCGCAGGAAGGGAAGAAAGGGGCGGGTTGCTCATCCGGTCAGGATAGCGCGCTTCCCGCCCCGGTGGAAGACATCACGCGGCCGCCTTCGCCTCCTGGACGCGGCGCGCGATGTGCGCCAGCGCGGCGTCGACCTGGTCGATCAGGATCAGGCACAGGTCGCCGCTGTCGAGGCGCGCCAGGGCGCGGTCGATGGCCACGAATTCGCCGTCGATCTCTTCGACATGCCGGGTGCGGGTGGCGCCATTCAGGCCGGCGCGCAACAGCGCAATCACTTCGCCATCGGCGCGTCCGCGCTGGCACTGGTCCTGGTACAGCAGCACGTCGTCGAACGCCTTGCCGAGGATTTCGGTCTGTTGCGTGATGTCCTGGTCGCGCCGGTCGCCGGCGCCGCTGATCACCACCGAGCGGCGCTTGCCCGGCATGCTCTCCACGGCATTGACCAGCGCCGCGATCGCATCCGGATTGTGGCCGTAGTCGGCGATCACGGTCGCGCCGCGATAGTCGAACACGTTGAAGCGGCCCGGCGCATTGTCGCTCTCGCCGACGAAGGTCTTCAGGCCCAGGCGGATCACATCCCAGCTCACGCCCGCCGCCCAGGCCGCGGCCACCGACGCCATCACGTTCTCGACCTGGAACCCGACCACGCCGCCGCGCGTGATCGGCACTTCGTTCAGGTCGATGCGCTCGACGAAGGCGCCCTCGGCCGCCACCAGGCGCCCGTCCTCGACGAACACCACGCGCTTGCCCTGCGCGCGGTGCATCGACATCACGGGGATGCCGACGTCCTGCGCGAAGAAGGTGACGTAGCCACGGGTCTTGGCGGCCATCGCGGCGACGCTCGGATCGGCCGCATTGAGCACCGCCATGCCGTTACGCGCCACGTTCTGCACGATCACGCGTTTCAGCACCGTCAGGTCTTCCAGCGTGGTGATGTAGTTCAGGCCGAGGTGGTCGCCGGCGCCGATATTGGTCACCACCGCCACCTGGCACTTGTCGAAGGCCAGGCCTTCGCGCAGCAGGCCGCCGCGCGCGGTTTCGAACACGGCGGCGTCGACGTCCGGGTGCAGCAGCACGTTGCGCGCGCTGCGCGGGCCGCTGCAGTCGCCGCTGTCGATGCGGCGTCCTTCGATGTAGACGCCATCGGTATTGGTCATGCCGGTGCGCAGGCCCGAGGTCGACATCAGGTGCGCGATCAGGCGCACCGTGGTGGTCTTGCCGTTGGTGCCGGTCACCGCGATCACCGGGATGCGGCCGTCGTCGCCCGGCGCGTACAGGGTGTCCATGATCGCTTCGCCGATCGGGCGCGCCTTGCCGAACGAGGGCGCCAGGTGCATGCGCAGGCCCGGGGCGGCGTTGACTTCGACGATGCCGCCGTTCTGGTCTTCGATCGGTTTCAATACGCTGTCGCACACTAGGTCGACGCCGCAGATGTCGAGGCCAATCATGTGGGCGGCGGCCACTGCGCGCGCCGCGACTTCCGGGTGCACGTCGTCGGTGACGTCGGTGGCGGTGCCGCCGGTCGACAGGTTGGCGTTATTGCGCAGCACCACGCGCTGGCCGACGCTCGGGACCGAATCGGCGTCCATGCCTTGCTGGACCAGCGTGCCGAGGGCGATGTCATCGAAGCGGATCTTGGTCAGCGAGGTGGCGTGGCCGTCACCGCGGCGCGGGTCGCGGTTGACCTGCTCGACCAGCTCGCGCACCGTGTGCTTGCCGTCACCGATCACTTGCGGCGGCTCGCGCCGCGCGGCGGCCACCAGCTTGTCGCCCACCACCAGCAGGCGGTAGTCGTGGCCCGGCAGGTAGCGCTCGACCAGGATGTCGTCGCGGAAGTTCGATGCGGCGGCAAAGCCGGCGTCCAGCTGCTCGCGGGTGGTGACGTTGACCGTCACGCCCTTGCCCTGGTTGCCGTCCTTCGGCTTGATCACCACCGGCAGGCCGATTTCCAGCGCCGCGGCCCAGGCGTCGTCCGGGTCGGTCACCCCGCGCCCCTGCGGCACCGGCACGCCGGCGGCGTCGAGCAGCTTCTTGGTCAGTTCCTTGTCTTGCGCGATCGATTCGGCAATCGCGCCGGTGGCGTCGATCTCGGCGGCCTGGATGCGGCGCTGGCGGCTGCCCCAGCCGAACATCACCATGCTGCCTTCGGTCATGCGCCGGAACGGGATGTTGCGCGCGATCGCCGCTTGCACGATCGAGCCGGTCGACGGGCCGAGGCGTACGTCTTCATCCGTATCGCGCAGCTGTTTCAGCACGGCGGCCAGGTCGAACGGGGTGTCGCCCCGGGCCGAGTCGATCAGGCCCTGCGCCAGTTCCAGCGCCAGGCGGCCGACGTCTTCTTCGCTGTACTCGACCACCACCTGGTAGATGCCGGTTTCCAGCGTCGCGGTGGTGCGGCTGAAGGTCACCGGGCAGCCGGCTTCGGCCTGCAAGGTGAGCGCGACCAGTTCCAGCACATGGGCCAGCGGGATGGTGTCGTCGTGGCCGAACGGCTGCAGGGCGCCGATCTGCGGGAAGCGGGTGCGCAGGCGCGCCTCGAAACCGGGCAACAAGGCGATCGATTCTTCTTCAGCCGTGCACGAGACGATGGCCTCGACCGAAGTGTGATGGCTCCAGAGATTGGGGCCGCGCAACGCGCGTACGCGAGATACTTCCATAAACCGTCATTCCTTTCGTGGGCCGCCCTGAAATTTGCTTCAGGGCGGCACCGTGGCGCCGGCGCAGGGCCGGGCCTTCAATTTAGTGAATCGTTTTCGTCAAGGCGGCCGGGGTGGCGTCGAACGCGCGCAGACCGCCGCAAATCAGGTCGGACGACACGCCCAGCGCCCATGCCGCCGCGACTGCGGCCAGCACGTTTTCGGGATACTTTACGGTGGCCGGCTTCAGCGCCGCCAATGCCACCAGACGCGTTTCGTGCACGCCGTCGGCCAGCACGACATAACCATCGCGTGCGAACACCACCTGTTTGCCGGCCGCGCGATGGGCCACGACGACCGGATTGCCTGCGTCGAGGGCGTAGAAGATCACGCCGCCGTCCGACAGTTCGGCCAGTTCCGCCACCCGTTCATTGTCGGCGTTGAGCACTGCGACGCCATCGGGCAGGATCACGTCGACCTGGCTGCGGATCACATTGCGCATGGCGTCGTCGTCGCGAATATGGAACCCGGCCACGTCTTCGATGCCGTCCATGTCGGTCACTACGCCCACGCTGCAGCGGTCGTAGGGCAGGCCGTCGGCCAGGATCGAGCGCGCGTTCGATTCGAACACCGCGGTTTGCACGTTCCGGTTGATCAGCACGCGCTGGGCGGCTTCGACGCCGGTCGAATCGCGGCTCGAGATGACGCGCGTGTTCAGGTACAGGCCTTCGCCGTTGGCGACGCCGACTTCCTTGCCGGTGATGTTGACCAGGCAGCCGATCAGGCGCGTGATCAGGCTGCAACCCTTGGAACCGGTGACGCCGACCACGGGAATGCGACCGCTTTCTTCCTGCGCGAACAGGTGGTCGACGATGTCCTTGCCGACGTTGCGTGGCGTGCCGCTGGCCGGTTTCATGTGGGCCAGCAGGCCCGGGCTGGCGTTGACTTCGATGATCGCACCGCGCTGCTCGGCCAGCGGGCGCGCGATGTCTTCGCACACCAGGTCGATGCCGGCGATGTCGAGGCCGACGATGCGCGCGGCCAGTGCGGCGGCGTGCGCCACGTCCGGGTGCACCAGGTCGGTGACGTCGTCGGCGACGTTGCCGTTCAACTGGATCAGCACCTTCTGGCCGTCGTGCGGCACCGAGTCGGGCGTCAAGCCCTGGCGCTGCAGGGCCAGCTGGTTTTCTTCGCTCTCGCGCGGCTTGACGGGGCTCAGTGGGAATTCTTCGCTCTCGCCGCGGCGCGGGTCGATATTGATCTGGCGTTCGCACAGCGTGGCCACGTCGTGCTGGCCATCGCCGGTGACCCACACCGCTTCGCCGCGGGTGCAGGCCACCACTTTGCGGCCGACCACCAGCAGGCGGTGCTCGTTGCCGGTAACGTAGCGTTCGACCAATACCGAGCGGCTGTCGCCTTCGTTCGAGGCGATGGTGTAGGCGGCCTTGACTTCCGCCTCGGTCATGAGGTTGAGCGACACGCCGCGGCCGTGGTTGGCGTCGACCGGTTTCACCACCACCGGCAGGCCGATGTCCTGCGCTTCATCCCAGGCATCATCAGCGCTACGGGCAATGGCGCCTTCCGGCACCGGCACGCCACACGAGGCCAGCAGCGACTTGGTCATGTCCTTGTCGCTGGCGATGCCTTCGGCGATGGCGCTGGTGCGGTCGGTTTCGGCGGTCCAGATACGGCGCTGGGCGGCGCCGTAGCCGAGCTGCACCAGGTTGCCGTCGGTCAGGCGGATCGACGGGATGCGGCGGTCGGTGGCGGCGTCGACGATGTGCGCGGTGGAGGGACCCAGGCAGTGGCGGTCGACCATGTCGGTCAGTGTTGCCACCGCGGCCGGCAGGTCGAAGGCTTCATCGTTGATCGCCGCCATCAGCAGGCGGTGCGCGACTTCCAGCGCAGCGCGGCCGACGATTTCGTCGCGGCTGCGGAACGCCATCTTGTAGACGCCATGCTCGCCGGTGGAGCGGGTCTTGCCGAAGCCGGTCTTCATGCCGGCCAGGTTCTGGATCTCGAGCACGACGTGTTCGAGGATGTGACCGGCCCAGGTGCCGTCACGCAGGCGCTCGAGGAAGCCGCCGCGGTGGCCGACGCCGCAATGGTGTTCGATCAATCCCGGCAGCCAGGCGGTCAGGCGCTCGGTGAAGCCGGGGAGAAGGTTCGAGGGATACTCTTCGAGCTCGCCAATGTCGAGCCACGCCTCGATGACCGGACGGTAGGTCCAGATGTTCGGTCCACGCAGGTAGCTGATGCGCAGGAACTTGATGTCGTTCTTCTTGATCATGTTGTTTTCTTTACCATTTTGCGCAGGTAGTGTGCACCTTGCGCAAACGGCGTTGCCTTATTTGCCTGACTGTCCACTACGGTAGCGAAAGAGCGCCGACCGCAGCGCACTCCATGCGCTCGTCCTATATACTTGTCGGCTTGCTGCGCCGCAACTTTTGCCAATCTGCTCCGCTTGTCATCCAAACGCACCTCAGGAACGTTCTACCGCTCTATGGCGCGTTTCACGCACAGGCATGGGCAGAGCGACGATCCTCGTGCTGCCGAGCCGCATCGCTCAACCCTTACCAGAACACATTGCCTGATCTAGCGGGCGCAATACATGACAACTCAACAACTTGCTCGTCCGTCGTCACTGGCGGCGGCCGCCAGCTTTTTGCCGGAAGACTGGCAAAATGACGTCGCGAAACAGCTTGCACCAGGGGAAAACGTTTTAGCGAGCGTGGAGGTTGACCTCGACGCCAAATTACATTTTTCAAAAGGGCTGGTGCTGGTCACCGACCGCCGCCTGCTGACGCGCGCGCCGGGCGAATCCGCATGGCGCGACTGGCCGTACCGCGCCGGTCTGCAGTTGCGCCACCATGATCACGCCGGTGTCGGCCACCTGAACCTGGTCGACGACGCGGGCTTGCTGGCTTCCTGGCGTTTTACGCTGGGACATAACCTGCAGGCGATCCGCGTGGCCGACCATTTCGCCGATCAGGTCGAAAGCATCGCCTCCGGCCTGGCCGTCCAGCCACCGGAACAGCACACCTGCCCGAGCTGCAAGGCGCCGCTCGAAGCGGATCAGGCCGATTGCCCGATCTGCGAAAAGGTGCTGCACACGCCGCCATCCACCTGGACCCTGTTCCGTCTGTGGCGCTTCGCCAAGCCGTACAAGGGACAATTGCTGGTGGGCTTCCTGCTGATGCTGGGCTCGACGGCGGCGCTCATGATTCCGCCGTATCTCACCAAGCCGCTGATGGACAATGTGCTGATCCCGTACCAGAACGGCCAGCGCATCGACAACTCGCTGGTCTGGCTGTACATGGGCGGACTGTTCGGCGCGTCGATGCTGGCCTGGGCGCTGGGCTGGGGCAAGACCTATGTGCTGGCGCTGGCGTCCGAGCGCATCAGTGCCGATTTGCGCTCGACCACCTATGAACACCTGCTGCGGCTGTCGCTGGAATACTTCGGCGGCAAACGCACCGGCGACCTGATGAGCCGTATCGGCAGCGGTTCGGACCGCATCAGCGTGTTCCTGTCGCTGCACCTGCTCGACTTCCTGTCCGACGTCCTGCTCATCATCATGACCGGCGTGATCCTGTTCAGCATGAATCCCTGGCTGGCGCTGGTGACCCTGGTGCCGCTGCCCTTCATCGCCTGGATGATCCACGTGGTGCGCGACCGCTTGCGCACGGGTTTCGAGAAGATCGACCGCGTCTGGGGCGAGGTCACCAACGTGCTGGCCGACACCATCCCCGGCATCCGCGTGGTGAAGGCCTTTGCCCAGGAAAAGCGCGAATCGGCGCGCTTCCGCGAAGCGAACAAGCACAATTTGGCCGTCAACGACAAGCTCAACCGGGTGTGGTCGCTGTTCTCGCCGACCGTGTCGCTGCTGACCGAACTCGGTTTGCTGGTGATCTGGATCTTCGGTATCTGGCAAGTGTCGCAGGGCGACATCACGGTCGGCACGCTGACCGCCTTCATCGCCTACAGCGGCCGCTTCTACGTGAAGCTCGATTCGATGAGCCGCATCGTGTCGGTGACGCAAAAGTCGGCCTCGGCCGCCAAGCGCATCTTCGACATCCTCGATCACGTCTCGAGCGTGCCGGATCCGGCGACGCCGGTGAAAGTGCCTGAGGTGCAAGGCAACATCGAACTGCGCGAAGTCGGCTTCCGCTACGGCAACCGCGCCGTGAATCGCGGCATTTCGCTCAACATCAAGGCCGGCGAAATGGTCGGTCTGGTCGGGCACAGCGGTTCGGGCAAGAGCACGCTCGTCAACCTGATCTGCCGCTTCTATGACGTGGCCGAAGGCGCGATCCTGCTCGATGGCAAGGACATTCGCTCATTCGCGGTGGCCGATTACCGCCGCAATATCGGTCTGGTGCTGCAAGAACCTTTCTTGTTCTTTGGCACGATTGCCGAGAACATCGCCTACGGCAAGCCGGACGCGACGCGCGAAGACATCATCGCCTCGGCCCGTGCGGCGCATGCGCACGAGTTCATCCTGCGCCTGCCGCAGGGCTACGATTCGATGGTGGGCGAGCGCGGCCAGGGTTTGTCGGGCGGCGAGCGCCAGCGCATTTCGATCGCGCGCGCATTGCTGATCGATCCGCCGATCCTGATCCTCGATGAAGCAACTTCGTCGGTCGACTCGGAGACCGAGAAAGAAATCCAGAAGGCGCTCGACAATCTGGTGCAGGGCCGTACCACGATCGCCATCGCGCACCGCCTGTCGACCTTGCATCGCGCCGACCGGCTGGTGGTGCTCGACCGCGGCGTGGTGGTGGAAGAGGGCAGCCACGACGAACTGATGGCGCGCGAAGGCGCTTACCACCGTCTGTACGAAGCGCAGGCGCGCAACGTGGACCAGGATCCTGACGACAAGGACGCATGAGCATGACGACGATGACCACCGCATTCCAGCTGCGCCGCAACAGCTTCGGCAAGCTGATCATTACCTTGGCGGACGGTGAAGAGCATACCGGCGTGACGCCGGTGCGCGCGTTCCCGATCCAGGCGCCGACGCGCGGCATCTCGCTGGTGCGCGACGGTGGCAAGGAAGTGGCCTGGATCGATGATCTGGCCGACCTGCCGCAAGCGATTCGCGCGCTGGTGCTGGAAGAAATCGAAGGCCGCGAATTCATTCCTGAAGTGGTGCGCATCAAGGATGTGTCGAGCTTTGCCACGCCCTGCACCTGGTTCGTCGAGACCGATCGTGGCGACACCCAGTTCGTGCTCAAGGCGGACGAAGATATTCGCCGCATCGGCGAAGCGTCACTGCTGGTGGCGGATAGTCACGGGATCAATTTCCTGATTCGCGACATGTTCCGCATCGATAAGCACAGCCGCAAGATCCTGGACCGGTTCCTGTAACTTGCCCGGTTCGCCGCCATGGCGCGCGCTGAACCGGCGTTGAACCGGCGTACGCGCGGATTACCGTCATTTGTTCGTCCGCCCACATACCGGCGCAATCGGGATTGCTAGAGTTGTCTCATCGGCCACGTGGCCATGCTTACAGGAGACAACCATGGATTCCATCAATCGCAACCAACCCGAAGAAAACCGCCGCGACCTGCATGGCGCCGACGCGATCGAGCGCATCAAGGACATGATCGAAGAGGCCGACACTTGCTTCCTGTGCACCGGCGGCAACCTCGGCCCAAGCCGCGGCGTGCGTCCGATGAGCGTGCGCGAAGTCGATGACGCCGGCACTATCTGGTTCCTGAGCAGTGTCGACAGCCACAAGAACCACGAGCTGGAAACCAATCCGATGGTCAAGCTGATGTTCCAGGCCGATAAGCACGCTGGCTTCCTGGAGATCGACGGCCACGCCGAAGTCTCGCAGGACAAGGCGCGTATCAAGCAGCTGTGGGATTCGCACCTGAAAGTGTGGTTCACCGAGGGTGAAGACGACCCGCGCATCACCGTCCTCAAGGTCACGCCGAAGTTCGGTTATTACTGGGACAACAAGCATGGCCAGCTGATCGCGGGCGCCAAGATGGCGGTCGGCGCCGTGATCGGCAAGACGCTCGACGATTCGATCGAAGGCACGCTGACCTTCTAAGCGCTCACCCGCAGCGCAGGCGTGCAATTTACTTTAGTCACGATCGGCTCGGCAGGCGACCTGTTTCCCTTTCTCTGGATCGGGCGGGCGCTGCAGGCGCGTGGGCACCGGGTCGCGTTGCTCGGCCCGGAGCAGCATGCGCCCTATGTCGAGTCGGCCGGGCTGCGCTTTCATGGCCTGCCGGCCGATCCGGCCGTGCTCGACCATCCTGATTTGTGGCATGCGACGCGCGGCCTGGCCGTGGTGTGGCAGGCAACACGACCGGCAATGGCGCAGTTGCCGGCGCTGGTCGAAACGCTGGCGACAGACCAGGAGCACGTGCTGCTGGCCCATCCGCTGGCGCTGCCGGAAGCCGACCTGTGCCGCGCTGCAAAGCCGTCCTTGAAAGTCGCGGCGGCGTTCCTGGCGCCGTCGAACCTGCCTACCGTGCACGATCCGCTATTGCTGGGCCCGTGGCCGGTGCCGCGCTGGGTTCCGCACCGCGCGCGACGCTGGCTATGGCGGGCGCTGGCTGCGCGCTTCATCGATCCGGTCGCTTTGCCGAGCCTGAACGCAGCGCGCGCGGCGCAGGGCCTGGCGCCGATCCGCAGCCTGATCGATTACCTGTTGAACATTCCGAACCTGTCGCTGGCACTGTTCCCCGAGTGGTTCGCCGCGCCCGCGCCCGACTGGCCGCAGCCGCTGCACCAGGCTGGTTTTCCCTTGTACGATCCCGATCCGGACGCCGCGCCCGACGCCCAGCTGCGCGCCTTTCTGAACACCGGCCCGGCGCCGGTGGTGTTCACACCCGGCACCGGCAACCGCCAGGCGCGGGCCTATTTCGCCGCGGCGGCACAGGCAGTTGACGAGCTCGGCCTGCGTGCGGTGTTCCTGACGCCACACCGTGAACAGGTGCCAAGTATGTTGGCCTCATCCATCTGCTGGCAAGAATACGTGCCGCTGAAAGCGCTGCTGCCGCATGTCGCCGCGCTGGTGCACCACGGCGGCATCGGCACCACCGCCGAAGCCCTGCGCGCCGGCACGCCGCAACTGGTGGTCCCGCTCGCGCACGACCAGTTCGACAACGCCGCGCGCGTGGTGGCGCTGGGCGCCGGCGCCAGCCTGCAGGCGGCGAAAGTAACGCCAGCGCGCATGGCCGCCGCGCTGCGCCAGGTCGTCGGCGTGAAACCGGTTGCCCGCTGCGCCGCCGAGGTCGCCGCACGGTTCACTGCGCAGTTCACTGCGCAGTCCGCCATCGATCCGCTGTGCGAGCAACTGGAAGCGCTGGCCCGCGCTCGCTAGCGGCACTGTGGGAAACCGCACCGACGCCGGGCGGCCGAGGCGGTTGAATGTGGCATCATTATGATGTCGGAGGGCAGATGCCCAGCAATAAGAAACCCCAGAATCCTGCGAAGCACGTCAACTTTGCCGTCGAAGACGGTTTCGTCCATGTCCGTGGCGCGCGCGAACACAATCTCAAGAACGTCAGCCTCGATATTCCGCGCGGTGCGCTGGTGGTGTTTACGGGCGTCTCCGGTTCGGGCAAATCGTCGCTCGCGTTCGGCACGCTGTACGCCGAGGCCCAGCGCCGTTACCTGGAATCGGTGTCGCCTTACGCGCGCCGCCTGTTTCATCAGATGCCGGTGCCGGAAGTCGACGACATCGAGGGCTTGCCGCCGGCGGTGGCCCTGCAGCAGCAACGCGGCACGCCGACCGCGCGCTCGTCGGTCGGCAGTGTCAGCACGCTGTCGAACTCGCTGCGTATGCTGTACTCGCGCGCCGGTGACTATCCGCCCGGGCAAGAGTTGCTGTACGCCGAATCGTTTTCACCCAACACGCCGCAAGGCGCCTGTCCACGCTGCTCGGGGCTGGGTCGCGTGTATGAGGTCACCGAGCAGTCGCTCGTTCCCGACGATTCGCTGACCATCCGCGAGCGCGCCGTCGCCGCCTGGCCGCCGGCCTGGCACGGCCAGAATTTGCGCGACATCCTGGTCACGATGGGTTACGACGTCGATACCCCGTGGCGCGATTTGCCGAAGAAGGACCGCGACTGGATCCTGTTCACCGACGAAACGCCGAGCGTGCCGGTGTACGCCGGCCTGACGCCGAAGGAAACCAGGGCCGCCCTGAAACGCAAGGACACGCCGAGCTACCAGGGTACCTTCACCGGCGCGCGCCGTTACGTGCTGCAGACCTTCGCCAACACCGAAAGCGCCTCGATGAAGAAGCGTGTGGCGCGCTATATGGTGAGCAATGCCTGCCCGGAATGCGAAGGCAAGCGCCTGCGTCGCGAGTCGCTGTCGGTGACCTTTGCCGGGCTGGACATCGCCGAACTGTCGCGCCAGCCGCTGGAAAAGCTGGCGCAATTGCTCAAACCCTATACCGAAGGCGACGACAAGAAGGATGCCAAGCTCCACGCCGAGCAATTGATCGTGCGCCGGCGCATCGCCGCCGACCTGGCGGCGCGCCTGGAGGTGTTGCTGGCGATGGGCCTGGGCTACCTGGCGCTCGAGCGCAGCACGCCGACGCTGTCGCCGGGCGAACTGCAGCGCCTGCGCCTGGCCACCCAGGTGCGCTCGAGTCTGTTCGGCGTGGTGTATGTGCTCGACGAGCCGTCGGCCGGCCTGCATCCGGCCGACACCGAAGCGCTGCTCGACGCGCTGGCGCAACTGAAAGCGGCCGGCAATTCGCTGTTCGTGGTCGAGCACGCGCTGGACGTGATCCGCCAGGCCGATTGGATCGTCGACGTCGGCCCGCTGGCCGGCGAGCGTGGCGGCGAGGTGCTCTACAGCGGAGAACCGGAAGGCTTACGCAAGGTCGAACAATCGCAGACCCGGCGCTATTTGTTCGACCAGGCGCCGGCGCCCGGGCGCACCCTGCGCGAGCCGGGCGGCTGGCTCAAGCTCGAAGACGTGCGCCGCAACAATCTGCACGGGCTGGCGGTCGATTTCCCGCTCGGCGTGCTCACCAGCGTTACCGGCGTGTCGGGTTCCGGCAAGTCGAGCCTGGTAAGCCAGGTGCTGGTCGAGCTGGTCGGCAATGCGCTGGGGCAGGGCGGGGCGATCGAGGAAGAACAATCGGACGAGCCGGACCTGGAGCGCGACGAAGCGTTGCCGCTGGAAGGACGCATCGTGTCCGGCATGGAAGGCGTGAAACGCATGGTGCGGGTCGACCAGAAGCCGATCGGGCGCACGCCGCGCTCCAACCTGGCGACCTACACCGGCCTGTTCGACGGCGTGCGCAAGCTGTTCGCGGCCACGCCGGATGCGAAAAAGCGGCGGTATGACGCCGGCCGCTTTTCGTTCAACGTCGCCAAAGGTCGCTGCGAACATTGTTCTGGCGAAGGTTTTGTCATGGTCGAGCTGCTGTTCCTGCCGAGCGTATACGCGCCGTGCCCGACCTGCGAGGGTGCGCGCTATAACGCCGAGACGCTGGAGGTGACCTATCGCGGCAAGAACATCGCCGAGGTGCTGGGCATGACGGTGGGCGAGGCGATCGACTTCTTCGAAGGCGAAGCGCTGGTCGAACGCGCGCTCGAAGTGCTCAGGGAAGTCGGCCTCGACTACCTGCGCCTGGGCCAGCCGGCCACGGAACTGTCGGGCGGCGAAGCGCAGCGCATCAAGCTGGCCACCGAGCTGCAGCGCGCCACGCGCGGCAACACCCTGTATGTACTGGATGAGCCGACCACCGGGCTGCATCCGGTCGACGCCGACCGTTTGATGGTGCAACTCAATCGCCTGGTCGACGCCGGCAACACGGTGGTGGTGGTCGAGCACACCATGCGGGTGGTGGCGGGCAGCGACTGGGTGATCGACATCGGGCCCGGGGCGGGCGAAGAGGGCGGCACCGTGGTGGCGTCCGGTCCGCCGCAGGAGGTCGCGCGTAACAAGGTCAGCCGAACGGCGCCGTATCTGGCCAAACATTTGTAGGGTAGACAGGGAGCCCGTCGATCCGGCGGGCTTCGCTTGCCTCCCGTGCGCACCCTTGTGTGAGCAGTTTGATAATATCCAACACCCGCAAGCGAGCCCATGCTTGTGCACGATCGTGCTCCTCCAGTGTGTGCTGGCGGTCCAGCTTTGCGTTACACTGGGGATATTTTTTTCTATCAAACCAACAGGCATGGCCGGTCAAACCATCGAAAACAGCGAATTTCGTCGCATTCTGAACCGCAACATCGCACTTCCCCTGGGTATGAGTATCCTGAGTGCGCTCGTGTTCGTCGGTATCATCGCTTACCTGATCAACGGTATCGGTTGGGTCGAACACACCCAGCGCGTGATCAGCAGCGCCCATGAAGTGCGCAGGCTGTCGGCCGAAATGGAATCCGGGCTGCGCGGCTACCTGCTGGCGAACGACGAGGAATTCCTGTCGCCGTACCGGCTTTCGGCGCAGCGCATGGGTTCGAGCATCGACGAACTGAACGACATGGTGCTGGACAATCCAGTCCAGGTCGACCGTGTGAAGCGCGTGGCCCAGGCCCAGACCCAGTGGGAATCGTTTGCCAACGACATGATCGCGCGCCGCCGCGCCAAAGACGAATCGTATCTGGACGCGGTGCGTAGCGGCCGCGGCAAAATCCTCACCGACGAGATCCGCCGCAATTTCGACCTGATCCTGGCCACCGAAGGACGCCTGTTGCAAGAGCGTAGCGACAATGCGCGCAGCATCACCACCTGGTCGGTGGCGGCCTTCCTGCTGGTCAGCGCCATCGTCGGCACCAGCCTGGCGATGTTCGGCCGGCGCCAGCTGGTGCGCCTGTCGACCACCTATAACGACGTGCTGGCCCATGAGGCCGAGCACAACGACAACCTGCGCCACCAGGACTGGCTGCGCAAGGGCCAGAACGACCTGACGGTGCGCAGCGCCGGCATCCACAACCTGGAGCCGCTGGCCGACGCGCTGCTGCCCTACGTCGTGAAGTACCTGGACGGCGCGGTCGGCGCCATGTATGTGCGCAATGAAGACGGCACCATGCGCCGCATCGGCGCCTACGGCTTCGCCCACAGCGCCGAGCAGCGCGCCGAGGTCATCCAGCCCGGCACCACGCTGGCCAGCAAGGCGGCCGAGGAAAACCAGGTCAAGGTGCTGCGCGACCTGCCGGACAACTACATCAAGATCGGCAGCGCCCTGGGCGAAGCGCCGCCGCGCGCGCTGGTCATCGCGCCGTTCTACAACCACGGCAAGGTCAAGGGGGTGTTCGAGATCGGCTTCCTGCACGACATCACCGAGCGCGATCGCGAGTTCCTGGAATTCGTGGCGCCGGCGATCGGCGCCGCCATGGCCGCCGTGCTGTACCGCCAGCGCCTGCAGGATGCGCTGGAAGAAAGCCAGACCCTGAACGAAGAATTGCAGGTGCAGCAGGAAGAACTGCGCACCGCCAACGAAGAGCTGGAAGAGCAGTCGCGCGCGCTGGAAGAATCGCAGTCGGCGCTGGAAAACCAGCAGGCCGAACTGCGCACCACCAACGACCAATTGGCCGAACAGGCGCTGAGCCTGGACATGAAGAATTCGGCGCTCCAATCGGCGCAAGAGCAATTGCAACAGCGCGCGGTGGACCTGGAAAGCGCGAGCCGCTACAAGTCCGAGTTCCTGGCGAACATGTCGCACGAACTGCGTACCCCGCTGAACAGCTCGCTGATCCTGGCGAAACTGCTGGCCGACAATAATTCTGGCAACCTGAGCGACGAGCAAGTGCGCTTTGCCCAGACCATCTATTCGGCCGGCAATGACCTGCTGCAACTGATCAACGACATCCTCGACATCTCCAAGGTCGAGGCCGGCAAGCTGGAACTGGTGCCGGAAGACGTGCCGGTGCGGCGCGTGGTCGAGGGCCTGGTGCGCACCTTCGAGCCGATGGCGCTGCAAAAGAAACTCGAATTCAAGGTGACGGTGGCGCCGGACGTGCCGGCCACGCTGCACACCGACCGCCAGCGCATCGAGCAGGTGCTGAAAAACCTGCTGTCGAACGCGGTCAAGTTCACCGATGCCGGCGCGGTGAGCATGTCGGTGCTGGTGGCCCCTGACGGCGCGGTGGCGTTCCGGGTGCACGATACCGGCATCGGCATCGCCCAGGACCAGCAAGAGAAAATCTTCGACGCCTTCCACCAGGCCGACGGCACCACCAGCCGCCGCTTTGGCGGCACGGGTCTCGGCTTGTCGATCTCGCGCGACCTGACCCGTCTGCTGGGCGGTTCGATGGCGGTGTCGAGCGCGCCGGGCGAGGGCAGCGTGTTCACCTTGACCCTGCCGCGCGGCATCCCGGCGCTGCCGAGCGCGGCGCCGCACGTGTCGGGCAACGCCAATGTCGCCAACATCACGCCGACCTATGCGGTGCACGCCCCGATGACGCCGGTGGCGGCGCCGGCCGCGCCGGCAGCGGCGAAGGCCGAACTGGAACCGTCGGTCAGCTTCCCGGACGACCGCGACAAGCCGGCCAACGGCCGCCGCACGGTGCTGATCGTGGAAGACGAAGCGCCGTTCGCACGCATCCTGTACGACCTGGCGACCGAGCTCGACTATCGCTGCCTGGTGGGCATGAGCGCCGACGAAGGCCTGGCGCTGGCGGTCAGCCAGCGTCCCGATGCCGTGCTGCTCGACGTGCGCCTGCCGGACCGCTCGGGCCTGACCGTCTTGCAGCAGCTGAAGGACAATCCATCGACGCGCCATATCCCGGTACACGTGCTGTCGAGCATCGAGAACGGCGGCGAAGCGCTGCACCTGGGCGCCATCGGCTATGCCATGAAACCGAGCTCGCGCGAGGAACTGGAAGACGTGTTCCGCAAGTTGCAGGAAAAATCGAGCCAGAAGATCAAGCGCGTGCTGCTGGTCGAGGACGACGAGCGCCAGCGCGACAGCGTCACCCAGCTGATCAAGGACGACGACGTCGAGATCACCGCCGTCGGCACCGCCAGCGAAGCACTCAAGTTCTTGAAGACCGCGATCTTCGACTGCATGATCATCGACCTGAAACTGCCCGACATGCAGGGCGGCGAACTGCTCGAACGGATGTCGCAGGAAGATCTGTGCTCGTTCCCGCCGGTGATCGTGTACACCGGTCGCAACCTGACGCGCGACGAAGAAGCGCAGTTGCTGCGCTATTCGAAGTCGATCATCATCAAGGGCGCGCGTTCGCCCGAGCGCCTGCTCGATGAAGTGACGCTGTTCCTGCACAAGGTGGAGTCGGAACTGTCGAGCGAACGCCAGAGCATGCTCAAAGCCGTGCGCGGTCGCGACCGCGTGTTCGAAGGCCGCACCATTCTGGTGGTGGACGACGACGTGCGCAATGTGTTTGCATTGACCAGTGCGCTGGAAGGGCGCGGCGCGAAAATCGAAGTCGGCCGCAATGGCTTCGAAGCAATTGCGAAACTCAACGAAGTGCCGGGTGTCGACCTGGTGCTGATGGACATCATGATGCCGGGCATGGATGGCCTGGAAGCGATGCGCCGCATCCGCGCCGATGGCCGCTTCGACCGCCTGCCGATGATTGCGATCACGGCCAAGGCAATGAAGGACGACCAGGAGCAATGCCTGAACGCCGGCGCCAACGATTACCTGGCCAAGCCGATTGACCTCTCGCGCCTGTACTCGCTGCTGCGGGTCTGGATGCCGACCCTGGAGCGCATTTGATCAAGCCGCCGAGCGACTTCGACATCGAGCTGCGGATGCTCGTCGAAGCCGTGTATTTGAAATACAACTACGATTTCCGCGATTACACCGGCGCTTCGCAAAAGCGCCGGGTGCTGGTGGCCATGCGCGAAATGGAATGCAACACCGTGTCGGAACTGCAATCGAAGGTGTTGCATGAGCCGAACGGTTTCGCCCAGCTGCTGCAATACCTGACGATTCCCGTCACCGAAATGTTCCGCGACCCGGAATACTTCCGGGCGATCCGCGAGCAGGTGGCGCCGCTGCTGCAAACTTATCCGTCGCTCAAGATCTGGGTGGCCGGCTGCAGCACCGGCGAGGAAGTCTATTCGCTGGCGATCCTGCTCAAGGAAGAAGGACTGCTCGAGCGCAGCATCATCTACGCCACCGACATCAACCCCAAGTCGTTGGAAGCTGCGCGGCGCGGCGTGTTCCAGCTCGACCGGATGCGCCTGTTCACCGAGAACTACCAGAAGTCCGGCGGCAAGGCCGCCTTCTCGGACTATTACACGGCAGCCTACGGCGGCGCCCTGTTCGACCGCGACCTGATCGAGAACGTCACCTTCGCCGACCACAGCCTGGCGACCGACAGCGTGTTCTCGGAAACCCATTTCGTCAGCTGCCGCAACGTGCTGATCTATTTCAACCGCACGCTGCAGGACCGCGTGTTCGGCCTGTTCCACGAATCGCTGTGCCACCGCGGCTTCCTTGGCCTGGGCAGCAAGGAAAGCATCGACTTTTCCAGCTACGCCGAGCGCTTCGAGCCGCTGGCGCGGCGCGAGCGTTTGTTCCGCAAGGCCATGTCGTGAGCGGCTACGTGAACCGCACGGTCTCGCCCGAACGCCAGCTGGCGCCGCTGATGGCCGGGCGCCATATCGAGCTGCTCGTGATCGGCGGCTCGGCCGGCGGGGTCGACGCCCTGGTCGGCCTGCTACCGACGCTGCCCGCCGGCTTTCGCCCGGCCGTGGCCTGCATCCTGCATGTGCCGGCCGACCGCGAAAGCCGGCTGGCCGCACTGTTCGACGCGCGCGCCGCGCTGCCGGTGGTCGAGGCCCAGGACAAGCAGCCGATCCAGCCCGGCACGATTTATTTTGCCGGCCCCGGCTATCATTTGTCGATCGAGGACGACCGCAGCTTTTCGCTCAGCTGCGAAGCGCCCGTGCATTTTGCGCGGCCGGCGATCGACATCCTGATGGAGTCGGCGGCCGATGTGTATGGCGAAGCGCTGGCAGGCATTTTGCTGACCGGCGCCAATTATGATGGTGCCGACGGCATGTGCCGCATTCGCGAGCGCGGCGGGCTGACCATCGTGCAAGACCCGGATGAAGCCCAGTCCAGCACCATGCCGCTGGAAGCGATCCGGCGCTGCGCCCCGCACCTGGTGCTGCCGCTGGCCGGCATCCGCACCGTGCTGCCCCTGTTGGAGACACCATGAGCGACCAAGAATTGAGCAAGATCCTGATCGTCGACGACTTGCCTGAAAACCTGCAGGCGCTCGAAGCCTTGCTGCGCCACGACCAGCGCGTCATCCACCAGGCCAGTTCGGGCGAGGCGGCCTTGACGCTGCTGCTCGAGCACGAGTTCGCGCTCGCCATTCTCGACGTGCAGATGCCGGGCATGAACGGCTTCGAGCTGGCCGAAATGATGCGTTCGACCTCGCGCACGCGCCACATCCCGATCGTGTTCGTGTCCGCCGCCGGACGCGAGCTCGACTACGCCTTCAAGGGCTATGAAACCGGCGCGGTCGACTTCATGTACAAGCCGCTCGATTCGGACGCGGTGCGCAGTAAAGTGAACGTGTTCGTGGCGCTCGACCAGCAGCGGCGCGAAACGGCGCGCCAGATGATCGCGCTGGAGAAAAGCCGCCAGGAGCAGGAAACCCTGCTGCGCGAGCTGAACCAGACCCAGCTGGAGCTGCAGCGCTCGCTCAAGATGCGCGACGAATTCATGTCGCTGGTGGCGCACGAACTGCGCACGCCGCTCAACACGCTGTTCCTGGAAACCCAGATGCGTAGCCTGCAACTGAAACGCGGCAACAGCGCCGCCTTCGGACCGCAGCAGATGGAAGGCATGATCCAGCGCGACGAGCGCCAGATCAAGTCGATGATCCGCCTGATCGACGACATGCTCGACGTCTCGCGCATGCGTAGCGGCAAGCTGTCGATTCGTCCGGCCCAGGTCGAACTGATGAAGCTGCTCGAACGGGTGGTGAGCGACCTGTCGTTGCAGGCGGCCACTACCGGTAACGCCATGAGCCTGTTGCCGCACGATCCGATCACCGGCTGCTGGGACGAGTTCCGGGTCGAGCAGGTGATTGTCAACCTGCTCACCAATGCGCTGCGCTACGGCTGCGGCCAGCCGGTGGTGGTCAGTGTCGAGCGCGACGGCGAACTGGTGCGGATCGACGTGCGCGACCATGGCAAGGGCATTGCGCCGGCCGACCTCGAGCGCATATTCGAACCCTACGAACGCGGCGCGCGCAACGGCGAGCCGAAGGGCCTGGGACTGGGACTGTATATCTCGCGCCAGCTGGCGATCTCGCACGGCGGCGAACTGCGCGTGACCAGCACGCCGGGCGAAGGCTCGACCTTCAGTCTGGTGCTGCCGTGCAGCACGCACCCGGTGTGCGCCGAAGCGGACTACTGATCCGCTGACCGGGTTGGCGTGTCCTGCGCCAACCTGGGTCTTCCCCGCCTGAACGACGCTCCCAAACGAAACGCCGGTTGCACCGGCACCCCATTTACGACACACTGTGCGGGTTTCGACACGGCCCGTTCTCTATGGACAGGCCAAGCAATACTTGGATGATAGGTAAAATCAATCAAGAATATCGAATCAATCAATTTCACAAACGATGGGCAGGGCGGTACACTGCTTGTCATACGTTTTAACAACCAACCCCAAACAGGAGAATTCATGTCCATTATCAATACCCAGATCAAGCCGTTCAAAGCAACCGCTTACCACGCTGGCAAGTTCATCGATCTGACCGAAGAGAACTTCAAGGGCACCTGGTCGGTGGTCATGTTCTACCCAGCAGACTTCACCTTCGTCTGCCCGACCGAACTGGAAGATCTGGCAGCGTTCCAGCCAGAATTCGAAAAGCTGGGCGTGAATGTCTACGGCGTGTCGACCGACAGCCACTTCGCTCACAAAGCATGGCACGACACCTCGGACGCAATCAAGAAAGTGAACTACCCGCTGATCGGCGACCCAACCGGCACCCTGTCGCGTAACTTCGAAGTCATGATCGAAGAAGAAGGCATGGCACTGCGCGGTACCTTCGTCATCAATCCAGAAGGCCAGATCAAGCTGATGGAAGTGCACGACAACGGTATCGGCCGTGACGCTTCGGAACTGATGCGCAAAGTCAAAGCTGCCCAGTACGTCGCTGCGCACCCAGGCGAAGTCTGCCCAGCCAAGTGGACCGAAGGCGCTGAAACCCTGACCCCGTCGCTGGACCTGGTCGGCAAGATCTAAGTTTTACCCGGTAGTTGAGTAGCACCCTTGAAGAGGGCCGCTGCGGCGGCCCGCTTCATTAAGAACCTGTCTTTCCAGGTTTGAAGAGTGCCTAACAAAGCCTTCGCATTATTCAGCCGAAGGTTTTGTTAAGCACTCCCGAAAATACATCGTTTAATAAAACAAGGAAAACATCATGCTTGACGCGACCCTCAAGAAACAGTTGCAAGCCTATCTGGAAAAAGTGGTGCAGCCGATCGAGCTGGTTGCTTCGCTCGACGATTCGCCGAAGGCGCGCGAAATGGACGAGCTGCTGCGCGAAATCGCCGAGCTGTCCGACAAGATCACCGTGCGCCAGGAAGCGAATGAGCGCACCCCGTCGTTCGCGATCAACCGCGTCGGCACCGATATCGGCGTGCGCTTCGCCGGCATTCCGCTGGGCCACGAATTCACCTCGCTGGTGCTGGCCCTGCTGCACGTGGGCGGCCACACCATCAAGCTGGAGCAATCGGTCATCGACCAGATCGCCAGCCTGGACGGCGACTACGTGTTCGAAACCTACATCTCGCTGTCGTGCCACAACTGCCCGGAAGTGGTGCAGGCACTGAACACGATGTCGGTGATCAACCCGCGCATCAAGGTCGTGACCATCGATGGCGGCGTGTTCAAGAAAGAAGTCGAAGACAAGCAGATCCTGGCCGTGCCGATGATGTTCCTCAACGGCCAGCATTTCGGCCAGGGCCGCACCAATGTCGAAGAGATCCTCTCTAAAATCGATACCAAGGGCGGCGCCAAAAAAGCGGCTGAACTGAGCCAGAAAGAAGCCTTCGACGTGCTGATCGTCGGCGGCGGTCCTGCCGGCGCGGCCGCTGCGATCTATGCAGCCCGCAAAGGCATCCGTACCGGCGTCGTCGCCGACCGTTTCGGCGGCCAGGTGCTCGACACCCTGGCGATCGAGAACTTCGTGTCGCTGAAGGAAACCGACGGCCCGAAATTCGCCGTCGCCCTGGAGGAGCACGTCAAACACTACGACGTCGACATCATGAATGCACAGCGCGCCAATAAACTGGTGGGCGGCAAGCTGATCGAAGTGCACACCGAAAGCGGTGCGGTGCTGAAGGCGAAGTCGGTGATCATCTCGACCGGCGCCCGCTGGCGCGAAATCAACGTGCCGGGCGAAAAAGAGTACAAGAACCACGGCGTGGCGTACTGCCCGCACTGCGACGGTCCGCTGTTCAAGGGCAAGCGCGTGTCGGTGATCGGTGGCGGCAACTCGGGTGTGGAAGCGGCGATCGACCTGGCCGGTATCGTCAAGGAAGTCACGCTGATCGAATTCGGCAATGAACTGCGCGCTGACGCCGTGCTGCAGCGTAAATTGAATTCGCTGCCAAACGTGAAGGTGATCAAGTCGGCCCAGACTACCGAGATCCACGGTGACGGCAAGATCGTCAACGGCCTGAGCTACAAGGATCGCAATACCGGTGAGATCCACCGCATCGATCTGGAAGGCGTGTTCGTGCAGATCGGCCTGGTGCCGAACGCCGAGTGGCTCAAGGGCACGATCGAACTGTCGGCGCACGGCGAAATCGAAATCGATGCCCGCGGCCACACCTCGATGCCGGGCGTGTTCGCTGCCGGCGACGTGACCACGGTGCCGTTCAAGCAGATCGTGATCGCCGTGGGCGAGGGCGCCAAGGCTTCGCTGGCCGCGTTCGACTACCTGATCCGCCAGCCGGTGGAAGAGGAAGAGCAGAAAGCGGCTTGATGTAAAAAGCGGGCCTCAGGGCCCGCAATGCACGTAACAAACAACGCCATCTTCCTCAGGAAGATGGCGTTTTTTTATTCTGGACGACGCAGGGCTTGTAGATCAATGGAACGAATACATCACGGCCGATGACAGCGCGCCCGACTCGAACAGGAACCAGGTCGTTGCACTGGCTAAGGCCAGGTGGACTGCGGTCCACGTCATTGGATGGCGGCGCGACATGATGGTTCTCCTGAGGGTGCATTGCTGTTGACGATGGTGAGATCTTATTCAAACGCCGTGTCCTACGACATCGGCGAAAAATCCGTCGCACTGTAGGAATAAGGCTTGAGCCAAATCCTTGTCGCATATTTGTCACGGGATTGTCATGCCAAAAGAGCCACTCCTACGCCTGAAGTAGGTGACGTCCTATAGTCGAGTCGCAGTCGGAAAATTAAAGTGGATTCCACCATGACCCGACACGAACCCACCCTCATGCACCGCGGCCTGCTGGCCGTGCGCCGCAACACCATCCGCCGTCTTCTCAATGCCGTGTTCGGGATCCCGCAATTGCGCGATGGCCAGCAACGCGTGATCGACAGCGTCCTCGACGGCAAGGACACCCTGGCCATCATGCCCACCGGCGGCGGCAAGTCGCTGTGCTACCAGATCCCGGCCAAGATGCTCGAAGGGATCACGATCGTGGTCTCGCCCCTGATCTCGCTGATGAAGGACCAGCTCGAGAAGCTCGAGGAGCTCGGCATTCGCTCGGTCCAGGTCAACAGCAGCCTGAACGCCGAAGAAGAACACGCGGCGATCGCCGCGATTGAAACCGAGGCCTGCGAGATCGTGTTCTGCACCCCCGAGCGCCTGGTGTCGCCCGAATTCATCGCCGTATTGCAGAAGGTCAAGCTCGACATCGTCGTGATCGACGAGGCGCACTGCATTTCGCAGTGGGGCCACGATTTCCGTCCCGCGTATATCGGCTTGAGCAGCGCCTTGCAGGCGATCGGCAAGCCGCCGGTACTGGCACTGACCGCCACCGCCACCGACGAATGCATCGCCGACATCAGCAAACAGCTGGGCCGCAAACTCAATGTCATCAACACCGGCGTGTACCGCCCGAATTTGCATTACCGCGTGCAGCAGGCCACCAGCGCCGCCGAGAAATACCAGCAGGCGCTGCGCCTGGTGCAAGAGACGCAAGGCGTCGGCATCGTGTATGCGGCGACCGTCAAGGTGGCCGAGGAAATGCTGGCCGTGCTGGAAGAGGCCGGTGAATCGGTCACGATCTACCACGGCAAGCTGCCTTCGGCCGAGCGCAAGCACAACCAGGATCTGTTCATGGAAGGCGAGCGGCGCGTGATGGTCGCCACCAACGCCTTCGGCATGGGCATCGACAAGAGCGACACCCGCTTCGTGATCCACCTGCAGATCCCGGCCAATCTGGAATCGTATTACCAGGAATCGGGCCGCGCCGGCCGCGACGGGCTGGACGCGCAATGCACGTTGCTGTTCCTGCAAGACGACAAGCGTCTGCAGCAGTTCTTCCTGATGAAGCATTACCCGAGCGCGGATGAGCTGCAACTGGTGCACGCCGCCGTGCGCGGTTTGCATGACGATGGCCCGGTGACGCTGGAACGCATCAGCGCGGCACTGGAAGACCTGGCCGACGCCAACCTCAAGGTGTGCCTCAAGCTGCTGAAGGAAAAGAAACTGTTGCGCCAGAACCGCAAGCTCGAATACGTGCCGGCCAATAGCGAGCCGAAGCCGGGTGTGTTCGCGGAACTGGCCGACATCTACGTGCAAAAGCAGGAGCACGACAAGGAAGCGCTGAACCGGATGGTCAGTTATGCAGTGAGCGGGTTTTGCCGCTGGAAGCTGATGCTCGACTATTTCAGCGACACGGTCGACGGCTTCGAGAAGTGCTGCAAGTGCGACAACTGCCTGAACCCGCCGGCGGCAATGTTGGAAAACATCGAGATCCGCGACGACGAGTTCGGCCATGAACCGGAACCGGAGCCGAGCGGCCCGCACTATGAAGTCGGCGCGCACGCCCGGTCGGCCAAGTATGGCGTCGGCGAGGTGGTGGCGGTGGTCGGCGACCTGATCACGCTCGAATTCGCGGACGGCGAGAAGCGCAGCTTCATGGCCGAGTTCCTGAAACCCAGCCGCCCAAGGAAATAAGCGCATGGGGGACATGGTCGTCGTTCGCAAGGAAGGTCTGTACTGCGTACCGGGAGATTTCTATATCGATCCATGGCGGCCGGTGCCGCGCGCCGTGATCACGCATGCGCACGGCGACCATGCGCGCACCGGCAGCGGTCATTACCTGGCGGCTGCGCCCGGCATCGGCGTGCTCAAGTCGCGTTTGGGCGACATCTCGGTCGACAGTTTGCAGTATGGCGAGCGCGTGACCCACAACGGCGTCACGGTGTCCCTGCATCCGGCCGGGCATGTACTCGGTTCAGCCCAGGTGCGCATGGAGTACGGCGGCGAAGTGTGGGTGGCCTCGGGCGACTACAAGGTCGAGCCGGATAAAACCTGCGACCCGTTCGAGCCGGTGCGCTGCGACACCTTCATCACCGAATCCACGTTCGGGCTGCCGATCTATCGCTGGCAGGCCGAACAGGATCTGATGGACGAGATCAACAATTGGTGGCGCAAGAATGCGGATGAGGGCCGTTGCTCGGTCGTGTTCGCGTATTCGTTCGGCAAGGCGCAGCGCATCCTGTCCGGGCTGGATGCGAGCATCGGGCCGATCGTGTGCCATGGCTCGGTCGAGCCGCTCAATCGCGCCTATCGCGCGGAAGGCGTCGGGATCCCGCCGACCGTGCTGGTAAGCGACATCGACAAAGCGGCGCTGCGACGCGCGCTGGTGGTGGCGCCGCCGTCGGCCAGCGGGTCGCCGTGGATGAAACGCTTCGGCGACTACAGCGATTCGTTTGCCAGCGGCTGGATGCTGCTGCGCGGCGCGCGCCGCCGGCGTGGCGTGGACCGCGGCTTCGTGCTGTCGGACCATGCCGACTGGCCGGGCTTGATGAGCGCCATCAAGGCGACCGAGGCCGAGCGCGTGATCGTCACCCACGGCTCGATTCCGACGCTGGTGCGCTGGCTGTGCCAGAACGGGCTCGATGCGTCCGGGTTCGATACCGAATACGGCGACGAGGAAGAGGATGCGTCGGCGCCGCCAGCCGCATCGTCCACGGAACCGGCGGCCTCCAGGGAAGAAGCGGCAAAGGAAGAAGACAACGTGCAGGAAAGTGCTGAAGGAAACGCCAATGCGTGAATTCGCCCGCCTGTACGCCGACCTCGACGAAACCACCTCGACCACCCGCAAGCTCGAAGCGCTGCAAGCCTATTTTTCCAGCGCCACGCCCGAGAATGCGGCCTGGGCCGTGTACTTCCTGGCCGGCGGCAAGCCGCGCCAGGCGGTGCCGACCAAGCTGCTGCGCCAGTTCGCGATCGAATACGCGGCGCTCGACGAGTGGCTGTTCGACGAGTCGTACCACGCGGTGGGCGACTTTGCCGAGACCATTGCCCACATCTTGCCGCCGCCGACGGAACGCTCGGACATTGGCCTGGCGGTGTGGATGGAAGAACGCATTGCGCCGCTGCGCGGCGCGGAACCGGCGCGCGTACGCGAGGCGCTGTTCAGCTATTGGAATGAACTCGACTGGCGCGAGCGCTTCTTGCTCGTCAAGCTGATCGGTGGCGGCTTCCGCGTCGGCGTGTCGAAACTGCTGGTGACGCGCGCGCTGGCCGCGATCGCCGCCGTGGACAGCAAGCTGATCGCCCAGCGCCTGATGGGCTGGACTGATGGCCGCGTGAAGCCGACCGCGGCCGGCTTTTTGCAGCTGATCGCCGAGCAGTCCGAGGACGAACACAAGCTGCGCGGCGGCCAGCCGTATCCGTTCTTCCTGTCGCACCAATTGAGTGGCGACCCGGCACAACTGGGCGCGCCGGGCGACTGGATCGTCGAGTGGAAGTACGACGGCATCCGCGCCCAACTGGTGCGACGCGGCGGACAGAGTTTCCTGTGGTCGCGCGGCGAAGACCTGATCACCGAACGCTTCCCCGAACTGGCCGCGGCGCGCCTGCCGGACGGCATGGTGCTCGACGGCGAAGTGCTGATCTGGCAGCCCGGTTCTGCCGCGCCAGCACCATTCGCCGACCTGCAAAAGCGCATCGGCCGCAAGACCTTGTCCGCCAAGCTGCTGGCCGAACTGCCGGCCGTGATCTGCTGCTACGACTTGCTGGAACTCGATGGCGTCGACCTGCGTCGCTTGCCCCAGCACGAGCGGCGCGCGCTGCTCGAAGCCGAAATCGCCAAGCTCGATCAGCCGCAGCTGCGTCTGTCGCCGGTCGTCGTCGCGGATAGCTGGGAAGCCTTGGCGACGTTGCGCGCCGGGTCGCGCGAGCGCAGTGTCGAAGGCATGATGCTCAAGTCGCGCGTCGCGCAATATGGCGTCGGGCGCACCAAGGACGTCGGCACCTGGTGGAAGTGGAAGATCGATCCGTATGCGATCGACGCCGTGCTGCTGTACGCGCAACCGGGCAGTGGCCGGCGCGCCTCGCTCTACACCGACTACACGTTCGCCGTGTGGGATGGCGAAGGCGAAGAGCGCAAGCTGGTGCCGTTCGCGAAAGCGTATTCGGGCCTGACCGACGCCGAGATCGCGCAGGTGGATAACGCGATCCGGCGCACCACGATCGAGAAATTCGGGCCGGTGCGCTCGGTCAAGCCGACCATGGTGTTCGAGATCGGCTTCGAGGGCATCGCGCTGTCGCCGCGCCACAAGGCGGGGATCGCGGTGCGCTTCCCGCGCATCCTGCGCCGCCGTACCGACAAGCCGGTGGACGAAGCCGATACGCTCGATACGCTCAAGGGTTTGCTGGGAGCGGCAACGGCATGAGTCGGGGTAATGAGGTAACGAAGCGGATCGACGCCTGGTTTGCGGCGCGCGGCTGGACCGTGTTCCCGTTCCAGCGCGCCGTGTGGAAAGCGGCGCTGCGTGGCGAATCGGGCCTGCTGCACGCGAATACCGGCGCCGGCAAGACCTTCGCGGTCTGGTTCGCAGCGCTGCAGCGCGCGGGCCTGGACAAGGGCCGCGCCAAGGCGGGGTTGCGCGTATTGTGGATCACGCCGATGCGCGCGCTGGCGGCCGACACCCAGCGCGCGCTGGAAGAATCCGCCGCCGAATTGATGCCCGAGTGGCGCATCGGCGCGCGCACCGGCGACACCAAGGCCAGCGAGCGGGCGCGCCAGACGCGCAGCATGCCGGCCACGCTGGTGACCACGCCCGAGAGCCTGACCCTGATGCTCAGCAATGCGGCCTCGCACGAACAGTTCCGCAACCTCGAGATGATCATCATCGACGAGTGGCATGAGCTGATGGGCAGCAAGCGCGGGGTGCAGGTGCAACTGGCGCTGGCGCGGCTGCGGCGCTGGCGTCCGGAGCTGCTGGTATGGGGCGTGTCGGCGACGATGGGCAACCTCGATCTGGCGCGCCAGGTGCTGCTCGGCGGCGCCGAGGGAACGCTGGTCGAAGGCGACACGCGCAAGAAAATCGTCGTCGATTGCCTGGTGCCCGAGAACGTGTCGCGCTTTCCGTGGGGCGGACATCTGGGCTTGCAGATGCTGGGGCCCGTGATCCGCGAGATCGAAGGCCACAATGCGACGCTGGTGTTCACCAACACCCGTTCGCAGTCCGAGATCTGGTACCAGAACATCCTGGAAGAGCGGCCCGACTGGGCCGGCGTGATCGCGCTGCACCACGGTTCGCTCGACCGCGAAGTGCGCGAATGGGTCGAGCTGGGGCTCAAGAGCGGCATCTTGAAGGCCGTGATCTGCACCGCCTCGCTCGACCTGGGCGTGGACTTCTTGCCGGTCGAGCGCGTGCTGCAGATCGGCAGCGCCAAGGGTGTGGCGCGCCTGCTGCAGCGCGCCGGCCGCAGTGGCCACGCGCCGGGACGGGTCTCGCGCGTGACGCTGGTGCCGACCAACAGCCTCGAACTGCTGGAAGCGGCCGGCGCGCGCAAGGCGGTGGCGGCGCGCCGGATCGAAGGGCGCTATGTGCCGAACAAACCGTTCGACGTGCTGGTGCAGCACATGGTGACGGTGGCGCTGGGCGGCGGCTTCCGCTCGGAAGAATTGTATGAAGAAGTGCGCCAGGCTTGGGCCTACCGGCATCTGACGCCGGAAGAATGGCAGTGGGCGCTCGACTTCATCGCGCGTGGTGGCCAGAGCCTGACCGTGTATCCCGAATACCGGCGCGTGATTCCGGACGAAGAGGGCGTATACCGGGTGCCGGACAGCGCCATCGGGCGCCGCCATCGGATGGGCATCGGCACCATCATGTCGGATGCGACGATCCAGGTAAAGTACATGAGCGGGGGCCGCATCGGCAGCGTCGAGGAATCGTTCATCTCGCGCCTGAAGCCGGGCGACCGCTTCCTGTTTGGCGGGCGCATTCTCGAATTCGTGCGCGTGCACGAGCTGACTGCGTTCGTGAAGCGCGCCAGCGGCACCAAAGGCGCCATCGCGCGCTGGCAGGGCGCCAAGATGCCGATGTCGAACGAGCTGGCGCACGCCGCGCTGGAAGAACTGCGCCTGGCCGCGCAGGGTGTGTTCGACGGGCCCGAGATGCGGGCGATCAAGCCGCTGATCGAGATCCAGGAAAAGTGGTCGGCGCTGCCGACGCTTGACGTATTGGTGCTTGAATCGATGAAGAGCCGCGAGGGCTACCACCTGTTCGTGTATCCGTTCGCGGGGCGCTCGGTGCATATGGGGCTGGCGTCCCTGATTGCGTTTCGCATCGGGCGGGTGCAGCCGATCACGTTCTCGATCGCGATCAACGATTACGGCTTCGAGCTGATGGCGCCCGATCCGGTCGACTGGGCGCGCGTGCTCGATGCCGAGACCGGGGCCGGCGTCGGCCTGTTCGATACCGAGCGCCTGCTGGAGGACGTGATCGACAGCCTGAATGCGACCCAACTGTCGCAGCAGCGCTTCCGCGAAGTGGCGCGCATCGCCGGGCTGGTGTTCTCGGGCTATCCGGGGCAGCCGAAGTCGAACCGCCAGTTGCAGGCGTCGTCGTCGCTGTTTTTTGAAGTGTTCCGCAAACACGATGCCGGCAACCTGCTGCTTACGCAAGCCGAGCGCGAGGTGATGGAGCAGGAATTGGAGCTGACGCGCCTGCGCGAGACGCTCGACGAAATGCGCGGCCGCCGCATCGCCTACTGCGAGGTCAAGCGCGCCACGCCGTTCGGCTTTGCGCTGATGGTCGAACGCTTCCGCGAAAAGGTCAGCACCGAAAAACTCAGCGACCGGGTGGCGCGCATGGTGCGCGAACTCGAGAAAGCGGCGGCGGCATGAGCGCGGTCATCGTACGCGTGGCTGGTGAAGAACTCTTGCTGCTGCCGGAGAAGGCGGTGTATTGGCCGGCTGAAGAGACCTTGATCATCGCCGATATCCACTTCGGCAAGGCGGCGGCGTTCCGCGCGCTCGGGGTGCCGGTGCCGCGTGGGACGACGTCGGAAAACCTGGCCGGGCTCGACGCGCTGGTGGCGGCGCACGGCGCGCGCAAGGTGGTATTTTTGGGCGACTTCCTGCATGCACGCGCGGCGCACGCCAGCTCGACCCAGCTGGCGATGCTGGCCTGGCGCCAGCGCCATCCCGATCTGGCGCTGATGCTGGTGCGCGGGAATCACGACTTGCATGCGGGCGACCCGGCGGCCGCGCTCGGCATCGAGCTGGTCGACGAGCCGCATCAGGCAGGGCCGTTCGCGTTTTGCCACCATCCGGATATCGATACCCCGGCGTATGTGCTGGCGGGTCACGTGCATCCGGTGTACGTGCTGGCCACGCGCTTCGACGCGCTGCGCCTGCCGTGCTTCGTGGTGGGGCAGGAGCGCATGATCTTGCCGTCGTTCGGTTCGTTTACCGGCGGCTACGCCGTAAAAGCGGAGGCTGGTGACAGCATCTATGTCACCTCGGGCGACGCCGTGCACAGCGTTCGATAGCGTACCGACCCTGTCCTTTCACAGGCGTAACTTCTTGATGAACCAAGAGCGGTTGCCATTGACTGCTCATCATCTATTTCCGCTCATCTTACGGAAGGGACATCCATGCGTCTTCATCGGATTATTTTGGCCATGGCGCTTGCCACGGCCCCAGCAACAGCGATTCTGACCAGTAGTGTGGCCCACGCGCAGGTGCCGCCGGCAGGCGGTCGCACCGACGGCCTGATGGTCACCGGCTTCGACGTCGAGCAAGTCTCGAGCCTGGCGCCGGGCAACCAGCTGCACTTCGACCTGTTCGCCACCTCCGGCGCCACCATCACACTCAATATTGACGGCGCCACCCGCGGCCTGCAGTTGAACGAGGTCGAGCCTGGCAAGTACTCGGGCACCTACACGATTGGCGACCGTGACCGCCTGCGTCCTGACAGCAAGGTTCGCGCCGACACACGCCTGCGCGGCCAATCGGTGGCCAGCATGCTGACCAAGTCGATCGTGCGGGGCGACGTGGCATTGCCGCCACAGAACGAGCGGCGCCTGACGCCGGCCGCGGGCGCCCCAGGCGTGGCTCCGCCACCGCCGCCACGCGAGACCGAACGTCCACGCGTTGCGCGCTATTGCACGAGCTGCGCGATTGTCGAGAAGGTGGAAGTGATTCAGCCGTCGAGCGCGGATGCGCGTCCGCTGGCGTCGGACGTCAGGGCGCGCGAGCGCTATCGGGTGACGGTGCGGTTCAATACCAACGATTCAACCCAGGCGATCGAGTTCGACAATAATCCGGGGTACCGCAAGGGAGACCGGGTGCGGGTCAATGATGGGGTGTTGTCGCTGGAGCGCGATTAAATCCTGCAGTGCTGCCGGTCAGTGCCGGATCGTCGCCGCACAAGGAAAAACCGCCATCTCTACCAAGCGCAGAGATGACGGTTTTTTTTGGCTTGCCGGTAAGGGCTGCGGCGCCGCTATCTCAGGCAGTCGCCAGCACCTGGTCATCCCCCGACTGATCCGCTTCCGCCTTCGCCTTGGCGCCCTTGATGCGCGAACGCGACGGTGGCAAACGGCGCAGGGTCTTGAGCGCTTCGGCATCCTTGATGCCGATGGTGCGCTGGTCGACCGTGATCAAGCCGATCTCATTGAACGCCGACAAGGTGCGGCTGACCGTTTCCAGGGTCAGGCCCAGGTAGCTGCCGATCTCGTGGCGGGTCATGCGCAGGTTGAACAGCTTGCTCGAGTAGCCCATCGCGGCGAAGCGGTCGGCCAGCGACACCAGGAAGCGGGCCACCCGCGCCTCGGCCGACAGGGCGCCGAGCATGCCGATCATGGTCTGCTCGCGCACCAGCTCGCGGCTCATCACGCCGTACATCATGTTCTCGAGTTCGCTGTGCACGCGGCCCAGCGCGGTCAGTTTCTTGAACGGCAGCAGGATCAGGTCGCAATCGGACAGGGCCACCGCTTCGGAAGCATAGTGGCGGGTGTGGATGCCGTCGACGCCGAGCATGTCGCCTTTCATCGGGAAGCTCAGCACCTGCTCGTTGCCGAACTCGTCGATGAGCACGGTCTTGAGGAAGCCGGAGTTGACGATGTACAGGGTGTCGAAGGCCTGGCCGATGGTGTGCACGCGCTGGCCGGTCTTGAACTGCACATGCTGGAACAGCAATTCTTCGGAGCTCACCGACACGCTGGCCGGGATGCGGAGCAGGTCGCAGACTTCTTTCAGGTTGGACCAGAGACGGCCCTGACGCTGACGCCCGGCCTCCATTGGCGAGTGCAGAGTAGGCTGGGTGACGTTGCGTTGTTCTGACGTTGGCTGGGACTGCATGCTCATCTCCAGTAAGGAATTCAGGGTTTCAGGCGACCCTGGCAGCCCAAGGAGTGGACTGTGCCGCGTCAATCATCAGTGACTGACGCCGTGACTTGGATCGCAAGCAAGTCAAAACGATGAATTCAGTATGCCAACACGAGTCCGGCACGAATATCAGCGTTGCCTGAATATGTAGGTAGGACAGATGGTGATGTTGTAGGAGTTTTCTGACGCAGCGCAACAGTTGTGCGAATGACGGAAGGGCAGTGGAGCGGCAAGCGGTGAAGCGGCTACCACAGCGTGTTGTGTGGCGCCGCCGCACCAAACCGTGGCGCGGCGGTCAAACAAGATCGCCGGTCAAGCCTTCATCGGCTGCAGCAGGCGGTGCGCTACTGCGTACTGGACCATTTCCGACAGCGAACTCATCCCCATTTTTTGCATGATGCGGGTCTTGTGGGTGCTGACCGTCTTCACCGATAAATGCAGGCTGTTGGCGATCTCGGTAATCGACTTGCCACTCACCAGCAGCGAAAACACTTCGAATTCGCGGTCCGACAGTTGTTTATGCAACAGTTGCTCGGTCGGCGCCATGATGTTCAGCGCCAGCTGCTCGGCCACTTCGGTACTGATGTACGGGCGCCCGGACGCCACCTTGCGGATCGCCCCCACCAGCTGCGTGCCCGCGCTTTCCTTGGTCAGGTAACCCTGGGCGCCGGCGCGGATCGCGCGCACCGCATACTGCTCTTCTTCATGCATGGTGAGAATCAGGATTGCCAGCTTGGGCGCTTCGCTGCGCACCTGTCGGATCAGGTCGACGCCGCTGCGGCCCGGCATCGACAGATCGAGCAGCAGCAGGTCGAAGCCGCCCTGGCGCACCAGGGCCAGCACCTCGAAGCCATTGGTGGCTTCGCCGACGATCTCGACCTCGGCGGCGCCGTCGAGAATGCGCTTGAGCCCTTCGCGCATGATGGTGTGGTCATCCGCAACGACGATTCTTACCATAATCGATTCCTTCAACCAGAAGCGGTTTCCTACCGCACTTCAGGTTAGCACAATGTACATACGCAAAGTGACTGCCCCTGCAAATCATGCGCGCCGGGTCGCGCCCGGTTGTATCTGACTTCAGGCGCTGGCCGGCTCGGCGATCAGCCGATGCACCAGCACCGGTTTGGTCGTATGCGACAGCACCTTGTTGGTGACGCTGCCCAGCAACAATTGATTCCAGCCACTGCGGCCGTGCGAGCCCATGAAGATCAGGTCGCAGCCTTCCTGCTCGGCCACGTCGGCGATCTTGAGCGCGGCCGAATCGGAAAACGCCGTCATGCAGCTGTGCTGCAAGCCGGCGCCAGCACAAGAGCGCACGATCTTGCCCATGTATTGCTCGCCCATGCCGCGCATCTGGGCGATGTATTCTTCTTCGCTCGGATAGGACGGCGGGATGATCTCGACGTACACTGGGTACTGGTATTCGGGCGCGACGAACAGGGCCAGCACTTCGGCGCCCATCTGTTGCGCGAATTTGACGCCGGCGCAGGCCGTGTGCTGCGACACGGCCGAACCGTCGGTGGTGATCAGGATCTTGCGGTACATGCTGGCTCCTCCCTTTGCGATGACATTCTGGACGGCTCCGCGCGCGTCGGCGATTGCCGGGGCTAAAACTCTTGAGTTCGGTCAAATGGCTGGCGCGGCGGCGCAACGCTATTCCCACGTGACATTGCCACAGGGACGAGAAGGTGAGGCGCACAAAATACAACACCCACCTTATAAAAAGCATCAGAAACTGCGTGTTTTGATTGTCGCGGAATTAAGTTTCCCTGTCCATTTTGTTGCATCCCCGTCTCTGAGATTTACCTACGGCAACCACACTGCTACACTCGCAGACAATTCACGACCATCTTTCAGTGCCGCCGGACGCGGCCGGATGGATGCAGGACAGCAGGATTGCAGCGCTCATTCGCGCATTTATATTTAGGAGAAGCAGGGATTATGACCGACGCCGCTGACGATTTCGACGCACTATTCGAGGAAGTGGCGGCGCAGCGCTCCAGCGCCCCGCCTGCTCCCGCAGCCGCGCCCGAGCCTGCGCCCGCCGCAGCCGCTGACGAAGACGACCTGGACTCGCTGTTCGACCAGGTCGCGGCCAGCGCCGCACCGGTTGCCGCCGTGGCAGCCGTCGCAGCTGCAGCGCCGAGCGTCGCCCCTGTGGCCGCTCCAGCTGCCGGCGACGACAGTCAGGAAGCCGGCGGCATGTTCGAGCGCCTGGGCGGCATCGTGCGCCTGCTGCACGACTCGCTGCGCGAACTGGGCTACGACAAGGCACTGAACGAAGCCTCGTCGCAGATCGTCGACGCCCAGGACCGCCTCGAATACGTCGCCACCCTGACCGAGCAGGCCGCCAACAAGGTCCTGAACACCCTGGACGAAGGCATGCCGGCCCAGGACCTGCTGTCGAAGCAGGCCAAGGACATGGAAACGCGCTGGTCCGACCTGTTCGAAGGCAAACTGAGCCTGGACGAATTCAAGGCCCTGGCCGGCGACTCGCGCGGGTTCGCCGCGCTGGTGACCGAATCGACCGAAGCCGAAAAGGCGCGCCTGCTCGAAATCATGATGGCCCAGGATTTCCAGGACATCACCGGCCAGCTGATCAAGAAAGTGGTCAAGATTACCCAGACCGTCGAGGGCGAACTGGCCCAGCTGCTGCGCGACAACGCGCCGGCCGACGTGAAGGAAAAACTGGCGCAAAAAGCACAGCCGCCCGCACCCGAGCCGCTGATGCAGGGCCCGTCGGTGCCGGAAGCGGCGCTGAACCAGGACAACGTTGACGATCTTCTTGCCGATCTGGGATTCTAATGGACGATATGCTGAAGGATTTCGTCGTCGAGGCGATGGATCTGGCAGTAAATGTTGAAGAGCACCTGCTGCGCCTCGAACGCGACCCCGATAACAAGGAAACGCTGAACGCGGTGTTCCGCTCGTTCCACACGATCAAGGGCGGCGCCGGCTTCATGGGCCTGCCTGCGCTGGTGGCGGCCTGCCACCTGACCGAAAACCTGTTCGACGCGCTGCGCACCGGCGCCGCGCCGGTGACCCCGATCGCGATCGAAGCGGCGCTGCAGGCGTCGGGCTTCGTGGCCGACCAGTTGGGCGACCTGAACAACGGCACGCCGCCGGAAGGCCTGGCGCAGATGCCGGCCGACCTCGAGCGCATCCTGATGGACGCGATCGAAGGCAAGGGCAACAGCGCGCCGGCGCCTGTCGCTGCACCTGCACCAGCACCAGTGGCTGCAGTTGCTGCGCCAATCGCTGCCGCAGGTAACGATGGTCTCGACTGGACCGGCATGTACAACACCGTGGTGCCGGCCGCAAACGCGATCAAGGCTGCCGCGCCGACCGCGGCTGTCGCTGCAGCCGCCGCGCCTGTCGCTGCCGAAGCTGCACCAGCCACCCCCGCTGCTGCAGCAGCCCCGGCCGCCACACCTGCCGCAGTCGGCAAGAACTGGGACGGCGTCGAACGCCGCAACGACAAGCCGGCCGCCGCCGCGCCCGCCAAGGACGAAAGCATCCGTATCGACGCCGTCAAGCTCGACGCGCTGCTGGAAGTGGCCGGCGAATCGGTGCAGGCCGCCAACCAGGCGTCGGTGTTGCTGGAACGCCTGCAGCAATTCAAGTTCGAAGGGCAGGCCGCCGTCTTGATGGCGACCCTGACCGAAACCCTGGAGCGCGCCTCGCGCTACTCGGCCGAACTGCAGCGCGCCACGCTGGCGACCCGCATGCAGCCGGTGGGTCGCCTGTTCCAGAAGTTCCCGCGCCTGGTGCGCGAGCTGGCCAAGGACCTGGGCAAGGACGTCGAACTGACCATCGAAGGCGCCGAGACCGAAGTCGACCGCGTGGTGGTGGACAGCCTGTACGATCCGCTGGTGCACATGCTGCGTAATGCGCTCGACCATGGTGTCGAGTCGCCCGAGGCGCGCGTCGCCGCCGGCAAACCGGCCAAGGCGTTCATCCTGCTTAAAGCCTGGCAGGAAGCCAACAGCGTCATGATCGTGCTGCAGGACGACGGCAAGGGCATGGACCCGGTCGGCCTGCGCCGCAAGGCAGTCGACAAGGGCCTGATCGGCGAAAACGGCGCCCAGAGCGACGAAGACGCCTACCAGCTGGTGTTCCTGCCGGGCTTCTCGACCAAGGAAGTCGCTTCCTCGGTTTCGGGACGTGGCGTCGGCATGGACGTGGTCAAGACCGCGGTCGAGAAGAACCGCGGCGCAATCCGTATCGAGTCGCAGCTGGGCAAGGGCACGCGCTTCGCGATCCGCCTGCCGATCGAACTGTCGATCGTGCCGACCATGCTGGTGTCGACTTCGGGCGCGCAACTGGCGCTGCCGATGGCCGTCGTCGAGCGCGTGGTCGAGCTGCCGGAAGACTTCATGTGCGTCGGCGGCGCCCCGGTGCTGAAAGACCAGGGCCGTCCGCTGCCGGTGCGTTCGCTGGCGCTGTCGCTCGGTTACGAAGCCGCGTCCGAAAAGGTCGGCATCGTCATCAACGCGCCGCAGCCGTACATCCTGGCGATGGAAGCGGTGGATGGCACCGCCGACCTGGTGATCAAGCCGATGACGGCGTTGACGGTGGAAGGCATCACCGGCACCGCGCGCTCGGCCGAGGGCGAACTGGTGCTGGTGGTGGGCCTGTCGTTCCTGATGGATGGTTGCCGCAGCAGCGTGCGCCTGGCCGCATAAAACCGACGCTTGCAAAAGCGCAGAGAAAAGCCTGTGTCCCCGACACAGGCTTTTTTTATTTGCGTCGCTCCCAAAGCCTTGCAAATATTATTTACCGCATGGTAAGGTCGTTGGCATAAACGTGCGCTGCACCCCCTTGGTGCTGCAGTGCACGATTATGGCATAATCGAAAACCCGGCTCGCGCAGGCTCCCTGCGCGCCGCGCTTCACACGACCGCTCCACTGGATTGACCATGCAAAAAACGCTCTACGACAAACTCTGGGATTCCCATGTCGTGCGTGCCGACACCGATGGCACCACCGTCCTCTATATCGACCGCCACCTGGTGCACGAAGTGACCAGCCCACAGGCTTTCGATGGCTTGCGCGACGCCGGGCGTGGACTATGGCGCACGAGCGCGAACCTGGCAGTGGCTGACCACAATGTGCCGACCACGGACCGCGCCGGCGGTATCGCCGACCCGACCTCGCGCCTGCAGGTCGAGACGCTCGACGCCAACACCCGGGCGTTCGGCCTGACCTACTTCGACATGAACGACAAGCGCCAGGGCATCGTGCACGTGATCGGGCCGGAGCAGGGCGCGACCTTGCCCGGCATGACGGTGGTGTGCGGCGATTCGCATACCTCGACCCACGGCGCCTTCGGCTGCCTGGCGCACGGCATCGGCACCTCGGAAGTCGAACACGTGCTGGCCACGCAAACGCTGCTGGCCAAGAAGTCGAAAGCGATGCTGGTGCAGGTCGACGGCGAGCTCAATCCGGGCGTGACCGCCAAGGACATCGTGCTGGCCGTGATCGGGCGCATCGGCACCGCCGGCGGCACCGGTTACGCGATCGAATTCGGCGGCTCGGCGATTCGCGCGCTGTCGATGGAAGGCCGCATGACGGTCTGTAACATGGCGATCGAAGCGGGCGCGCGCGCCGGCATGGTCGCCGTGGACGACACCACCATCGACTACGTCAAGGGCCGTCCGCTGTCGCCGCAAGGTGATCAATGGCAGCAGGCAGTGAGCTACTGGCGCACGCTGCACTCGGATGACGGCGCCCGGTTCGACACCGTGGTCACGCTCGACGCACAGGACATCTTGCCGCAGGTCACCTGGGGCACCTCGCCCGAGATGGTCACCGCGATCGACGGCCGGGTGCCCGATCCGCAGCAAGAACCTGACCCGGTGCGCCGCGGCGCCATCGAAAAAGCGCTGGCCTACATGGACCTGGCGCCGAACACGCCGATCGGCGACATCGCCATCGACAAGGTGTTCATCGGTTCGTGCACCAATTCGCGCATCGAAGACTTGCGCGCCGCCGCCGATGTGGTGCGCGGGCGCCAGCGCGCGCCTAACGTCAAGCTGGCGATGGTGGTGCCGGGTTCGGGCCTGGTCAAGGAACAGGCCGAGCGTGAAGGGCTGGACAAGATTTTCGTGGCCGCCGGTTTCGAGTGGCGCGATCCGGGCTGCTCGATGTGCCTGGCGATGAACGCCGACCGCCTCGACCCGGGCGAGCGCTGCGCCTCGACCTCGAACCGCAACTTCGAAGGGCGCCAGGGCCAGGGCGGACGCACGCACCTGGTGTCGCCGGCGATGGCGGCAGCCGCAGGAATTGCGGGACGCTTTGTCGACGTGCGGGCACTCTGACGCGTTACTACCGAATTACCGTTTAATGTTGAACCGACCATGAAAAAAGTATTCGCTCTCTCGCTCGTCGCCGTCCTGCTAGCCGGCTGCAACACCATCTCGGGCATCGGCCGCGATGTCTCCAAAGTAGGCCAGGTGGTCACCAGCGCCGGCGGAAGATAAACAACAATGAAGGGCAGGGCGCCGTGCGCGCCCGTTGAACAAGATGGAACCATTCACCGTACACCAGGGCATCGTGGCGCCGCTCGACCGCGCCAATGTCGATACCGACGCCATCATCCCCAAGCAGTTCCTGAAATCGATCCGCCGCACCGGGTTCGGACCGAACCTGTTCGACGAGTGGCGCTATCTCGACCACGGCGAACCGGGACAGGACTGCAGCGCGCGCCCGGTCAATCCCGACTTCGTGCTGAACCAGCCGCGCTACGCGGGCGCCTCGATCCTCCTGGCGCGCAAGAACTTCGGCTGCGGCTCGTCGCGCGAGCACGCGCCGTGGGCGCTGCAGCAGTACGGTTTTCGCGCCGTAGTGGCGCCGAGCTTCGCCGACATCTTTTTTAATAACTGCTTCAAGATCGGTTTGCTGCCGATCGCGCTGAGCGAAGATGAAATCGAGTCGCTGTTCGGGGCGGTTGCGCAGAACGAGGGCTTCACGCTGACGGTCGACCTCGAGCAGCAGCGCATCGGCACGTCGGATGGCAGCCTGTCGTACGGCTTTGCCATCGACGACTTCCGCAAGTACTGCCTGCTCAACGGCCTGGATGACATCGGCCTGACCCTGCGCCACGCCGACCAGATCCGCGCCTTCGAACAACGCCATATCGCGGCCCAGCCGTGGCTGGCGAATACGATCTAAACGCACCATCTGAACAAAGAAAGCAGCACATGAAGATTGCGATCCTGCCGGGCGACGGCATCGGCCCGGAGATCACCGCGCAGGCGGTCAAGGTGTTGAACGCGCTCGGTGAGCCGTTCGAGATGGAAAGCGCGGACGTCGGCGGCGCCGGCTATGCCGCGCACGGCCACCCGCTGCCGGAAGGCACGCTCAAGCTGGCGAAAGAGGCCGACGCGGTGCTGTTCGGCGCTGTCGGCGACTACAAGTACGACACGCTCGAGCGCGCGCTGCGTCCCGAGCAGGCCATCCTCGGCCTGCGCCGTGAACTCGGCCTGTTCGCCAACCTGCGTCCGGCGATCCTGTATCCGGAACTGGCCGGCGCTTCGACCCTGAAACCGGAAGTGGTCTCGGGCCTGGACATCCTGATCATCCGCGAACTGACCGGCGACATCTATTTCGGCAAGCCGCGCGGCGTGCGCGAATGTCCCGACGGCCCGTTCAAAGGCCAGCGCGAAGGCTTCGACACCATGCGCTACGCCGAAGGCGAAATCCGCCGCATCGCCCACGTGGCGTTCGGGGCGGCCCGCAAACGCGGCAAGCGCGTGACCAGCGTCGACAAGGCCAACGTGCTCGAGACGTTCCAGTTCTGGCGCGACATCGTCACCGACGTGCACAAGCAATACCCGGACGTCGAACTCGAACACATGTACGTCGATAACGCGGCCATGCAACTGGTGCGGGCGCCGAAGAAGTTCGACGTGATCGTTACTGGTAATATGTTCGGCGATATTTTGTCGGATGCCGCGGCGATGCTGACCGGTTCGATCGGCATGCTGCCATCGGCGTCGCTCGACGCCGACAACAAGGGCCTGTACGAACCGTCGCACGGCTCGGCGCCGGACATCGCGGGGCAGGGTGTGGCCAATCCGCTGGCGACGATTCTTTCCGCCGCGATGATGCTGCGCTTCTCGCTCGGTCTGACTGAACAGGCGGACCGCGTCGAGAACGCCGTCAAGCGCGTGCTGGCGCAAGGGCTGCGTACGCCGGATATTTTCGAAGCAGGAACCACGAAAGTGGGCACGCAAGACATGGGCAACGCGGTGGTCGCGGCGCTCGCATAAATGACACTCACCAAGGGAAGATGATGAAATTAGTTGGTCTGGTAGGTTGGCGCGGCATGGTCGGCTCGGTCCTCATGCAGCGCATGCAGGAAGAGGGCGATTTCGACCACATCGAGCCGGTGTTTTTCACCACCTCGAATCCGGGCGGCGCCGCGCCGAAGATGGCGAAAAATGAAACCACCCTGAAAAGCGCGAGCGACATTGCCGAACTGTCGAAATGCGAGATCATCATCTCTTGCCAGGGCGGTGACTACACGGCCGAAGTCTTCCCGAAACTGCGCGCAGCCGGCTGGAACGGCTTCTGGATCGACGCCGCGTCGACCCTGCGCATGAACGACGACGCCGTCATCGTGCTCGACCCGGTCAACCGCTCGGTGATCGATGCGGCGCTCTCGCGCGGCGTCAAGAACTACATCGGCGGCAACTGCACCGTGTCGTGCATGCTGATCGGCCTGGGCGGCCTGTTCGAACAAGGCCTGGTCGAGTGGATGACCTCCATGACCTATCAGGCGGCATCCGGCGGCGGCGCCCAGCACATGCGCGAACTGCTGACCCAATTCGGCAGCATCAATCAATCGGTGAAATCGCTGCTGGACGATCCGGCGTCGGCGATCCTCGAGATCGACCGCACCGTGCTGGCGACCCAGCATGGCTATTCGCCCGACGAGATCAAGCAGTTCGGCGCGCCGCTGGCCGGCAACCTGATTCCATGGATCGACAAGGACCTGGGCAATGGCCAGTCGAAAGAAGAGTGGAAGGCCGGCGCCGAGACCAACAAGATCCTGGGTCGCGGTGCGGGCTTTGACGCCAAACCGATTCCGGTCGATGGCCTGTGCGTGCGCATCGGCGCCATGCGCTGCCACTCGCAGGCGCTGACCATCAAGCTGACCCGCGACGTGCCGATCGACGAGATCACCGACATCATCGCCTCGCACAATCAGTGGTCGAAAGTGGTGCCGAACACGCGCGAAGCATCGATGCGCGATTTGTCGCCGGCAGCCGTGACCGGTGGCTTGACGATTCCCGTGGGCCGCCTGCGCAAGATGTCGATGGGCGACGATTACCTGTCGGCCTTCACCGTCGGCGACCAGCTGCTGTGGGGCGCGGCCGAGCCGCTGCGCCGCATGCTGCGGATCGTGCTGGAACGCTGATCGGCGTGCGTTGAACGCGTGGACGGCTCTGCCGTCCACGTATTCAGCTAACGTTGTCATTGCTATAACAGAAATGCTCCCGCGCTACCGAACGTCGTCATCCGCGCAATTTCCAGCCACAGAACCCCGCTTACACCCCGCCATCCGTGCGTCGAGAGCTTGCGTGCTCCAGAGCATGATGTTATGTTGAGACTCCGGGATACCGTCTTTCCCTCGGCCAACTAACTTCGCTGCTCACTATGCACCCATCGCACCAATCTCCGCTCATGGCATTCGCGCTGAAATCGCTCACCGCCGCCGTGGCCAGTGCCGTGATCCTGTCTTCCGCTGCCAGCGCGGCCGGGCTGGGACGATTGACGGTGCTGTCGGCACTCGGTCAGCCGCTGCGCGCCGAGATCGAACTGACGACCGGTAGCGGCGAAGACCCGGCCAGCATGGCCGTCAAACTGGCCTCGCCCGACGCCTTCCGCTCGGCGAACATCGAATTCAACCCGGCGCTGCTGTCGCTGCGCTTCGCGGTCGAGAACCGCGGCGGGCGCCAGATCATCCGCGTTACCTCGGGCCAGCCGCTGAACGAGCCGTTCGTCGACATGCTGCTCGAGCTGTCCTGGAACAACGGCCGCCTGGTGCGCGAATATACCTTCCTGCTCGACCCGCCGGAACTGCGCACCACGCAGCCGGCCCAGGTGGCCGCAGCACCGGCCGCAGCACCGGCCGCAGCAGCGGCGCCGGTGCAGCCGCGCGCGCAGGCGCCAGTGGCCAGCGCGCCAGCGCCGACGCCGGCCGCTTCCGAGGCAGCGACACCAGCACCCGCGCCGACCCGCGCCGCACCGGCGCCACGCGCTGCCGCGGCGAGCGACGCGCCTGCCAATTACCGCGTGCGCCGCGGCGACACCCTGAGCGGCATCGCCACCCGCGTCAAGCCGGCCGACATCTCGCTCGACATGATGCTCGTCGCGCTGTACCGCGCCAATCCGGACGCCTTCATCGGCAACAACATGAACCGCCTGAAGTCGGGCCAGATCCTCAGCGTGCCGGATGCCGGCAGTGTGCGCGGCGGCGCCAGCCAGGGCGAGGCGCGCGGCGTGGTGGTCGCGCATGCGGCCGACTTCGACGCCTACCGCAACAAGCTGGCCGGCCAGGTCGCCACCAGCACCCCGACCGCCGCCGCGCCGACCGGCCAGAGCGCCAGCGGCCGCGTCACCGCCCAGGTCGAAGAGCGTCCGACCGCCGCCAACGAAGCGCAAGATAAACTGCGCCTGTCGAAAGCGGAGTCGGCGCCCGCCGCCACGCCGCAGGGCAGCACTGCCAGCGTCGAAGACACCGTTGCCAAGCAGCGCGAACTGGCGCAGGCCGAGGCGCGCGTCAAGGAACTCGAAAAGAACGTGGGAGAGCTGGAAAACCTGATGACGGTCGAAAGCCGTCCAGGCGCCGAGGCCCAGCAATCGGCCGCCGCTCCCGCTGCCGCCGTGACCCCGCCAGCTGCGCCCAAGGCAGCGCCGCGCATTCGTCCGGCCAAGCCCGAGGCGCAGCCGGAAGAAACCAGCCTGGCCGATACCCTGATCGACAATTTTAACTACATCGCCGCCGGCGCCGCGGTGCTGCTGCTGGCCGCCCTCGGCCTGGCCCAGCGCCGCAAGCGCAAGACCGTTCTCGTCAAACCGGCGCCGGCCGAACCGTCGGTGCTGGGTGTGTCCGGCGCCAACGGCGGCGCCTCGCTGTTCGCCGAAAGCGGCGGCCAGAGCGTCGACACCAACAACAGCGTGTTCAATTCGAGCTTCGCGCCATCGGCCAGCCAGCTCGACACCAACGAAGTCGACCCGGTCGCCGAAGCCGACGTGTATATCGCCTACGGCCGCGACGCCCAGGCCGAGGAAATCCTCAAGGAAGCGCTGCGCACCCACCCAGAACGCCACCAGGTGCGCCTCAAGCTGCTCGAGATCTACGCCGCGCGCAAGGACCTGCGCGCCTTTGAAAGCCAGGCGCGCGAGCTGCACGGCATGACGCGCGGCCAGGGCGACGAATGGGCACAAGCTGCCGCGCTGGGCCTGGGCATCGACCCGACCAATGCGCTGTACGCCAACGCCGCCCCGGCGCCGGCGCCGATCCCGTCGCCGCAGGAACGCAGTCAGCAAGAGATGCTGTCGAAACAGTTCGAGGATGCCTTCCGTGGCGGCGCGCCGATTGCCGCTCCGGTTGCCGCGGGCGCCGCTGCCGGCCTGGCCGCCGGGGCGCTGGCCCACGACGACGATCGCACCGCGATGCCGCAGGCCGAGCCGACTGCCGCGCCGCGCACCGACGACAATGGTCTCGACTTCGACCTCAATGGCCTGAAATTCGAGCCGGTGACCGATACCGCGCCATCTTCTGCCGCCGGCCGCACCGACCCCGATGCAACCGCCGTGCCGGACCTGGAATTCAGCCTCGACAAGTTCGACGCGCCGCCGTCCGCTCCCGCGCAGACCAAAGCGAACGACCTGAACGACCTCGATTTCGACATGAACTTCGACGCCGCGCCGACCGCCGCCCCAATCCAGGCGCAAGCCGTGCACGATGACGATCCGTTCGACAACGACGATGATTTCACGCTCGACCTGTCGCCGCAGGCGCAGATCCAGGCCACCCCGGTCGACATGGCCGGCCTGGCCCGGGACTTCGAAGGCTTGCCGCCGCTGCCGGGCAGCATGCCGCAGCCGACTACCCCGAGTGCCTCGTCGGCTGAAGCGGCCGATCCGCTGTTCGACCTCGATACGATGGACTTCGGCGCGCCGACCACGCCGGTGACGCCTGCTGCGCAAGCCGAAGCGCCTGCCGCACGCCCGGCCGCCAGCGTGTCGGAGGACCCGCTGTTCGACCTCGACACCATGGACTTCGGCCAGCCTTCCGGCCAGGCGCCGGCGCCATCGGCTTCGGCGTCGAAGGATCTGGATGCCGCGCAGGACGACCCGTTCGCCCTGTTCGATTTGCCTGAAACCCCGGCCCCGGTGCCGGCGCCGCAGGAAGTGTCGCCATCGGCGATGCGCGACGCGGTCACTGGCGCGCCGGTCGAGCCATCGTTCGACCTGTCCGACTTCGATCTCGACCTGCCGCCGTCGGAGCCGGCGCTCGCCGGGGACGGCGCGCCGGACGCGACGCCTGCGCAGATGTCGCCCGAGCACATGGAAATGGAAACCAAGCTCGATCTGGCCATCGCCTATCAGGAAATCGGCGACCGCGAAGGCGCGCGCGAACTGCTCGATGAAGTCATCAAGGGCGGCAGCAGCGAGCAGGTGAGCAAGGCCAACGCCATGCGCGAACTGCTGGCGTGAAGTAAGCATGAAGCGAGTGAAGTAGAAAGCAAGGCAAGGGATGACGCGTATCGCATTGGGTGTCCAGTACACGGGCACCGGTTGGAACGGCTACCAGAAGCAGCCAAACCGTAACACCGTTCAGGATCGGCTGGAGATGGCGCTGGAGAAGTTTGCCTGCGTGCCCCTGGCCACCACCTGCGCCGGCCGCACCGACGCCGGCGTGCACGCCATCGAACAGGTGATCCATTTCGACACCGAGATCGATCGCCCGCCGCAATCTTGGGTGCGCGGCGTGAACGCGTTCCTGCCCGATTCGATCGTGGTGCGCTGGGCCCTTGATGTCACGGTGGAACAGGGCGAGCAGGATTTTCATGCACGCTTCTCGGCGCGCTCGCGCACCTACCACTATGTGCTGTACAACCACCACCATCCATCGGCGCTGCTGGCCGGCCGCGCGGGCTGGATGTTTCGCCCGATCGACGTCGAGCGCATGCAGGAGGGCGCGCGTCACCTGATCGGCACCCACGACTTCTCCGCCTTCCGCGCGGCCAGCTGTCAGGCCAACACGCCGGTCAAGGACATGCACGAGGTTAAGATCGCGCGCCATGGCGACATCATCGTCTTCACGCTGCGCGCCAGCGCGTTTCTCCACCACATGGTGCGCAACATCGTTGGCTCGCTGGTGTATGTCGGCATCGGCCGCCAGCAGCCGGACTGGATGCTGGCAGTGCTCGAGAGCCGCTCGCGCGACGTCGCCGCGCCTACCTTCATGCCGGACGGCCTGTATTTTGCGAAGATCGAGTACGATCCGAAATGGCAGCTGCCGCAGGAAGCGACGGCGCCGCTGCCTTGGCTATAGGAGGCACGATGCAACGCACCCGTTTGAAAATCTGCGGTATCACCCGTGAGCAGGATCTGCGCGCGGCGGTCGATGCCGGCGCCGACGCGCTGGGCTTCGTGTTCTATCCGAAGAGTCCACGCTACGTCACGCCCGTAGAGGCAGGAGCGCTGTGCCGGGCCTTGCCGCCGTTCGTCGGCGCAGTGGCGCTGTTCGTGAACCCGACTTTGGCAGAAGTGCAGGCAGTGGCTGAGCACATGCCGCTCGGCCTGATCCAGTTCCATGGCGATGAAACGGTCGAGCATTGCGCGGCGATCGCGGCGGCGGTGCAGCGCCCGTTCGTGCGCGCCTATCGCGTCAGGCCCGACACGACGCCATCGGCTTTGCTAGAATATGAGCTTGCATACCGCGCCGCCAGCGCCTGGTTCTCGGGTCTGTTGCTCGACACCTGGGTCGACGCCTACGGCGGCGCAGGAAAGGTTTTCGATTGGTCTCTCATCCCAAAAGAGCTCGCGCCTCGGGTCGTTTTAAGTGGTGGCTTGAGCGTACAAAACGCGACTGACGCAGTCGTTCGCGTTCGGCCCTTTGCCGTCGACGTCAGTAGTGGCGTCGAGGAAGCGAAGGGCATCAAGGATGCCCGCAAGATCGCCGCGTTCGGCGCGGCAGTGCGGGCCGCCGATGCCACCATTCATAGAGAGACCCAGCATGACCGTCACCCTGAAAGCGGCGCCTAGCGCCGCGCCCCTGTTCAAGACCCCGGATTACGCCTTGCCCGACACGCGCGGGCACTTCGGCCTATATGGCGGCAGCTTCGTTGCCGAAACCCTGTCGCACGCGCTGGCCGAGCTGAACGAGGCCTACGCCAAGTATTCGCAAGACCCCGAGTTTCTCGAGGAATTCCGCTACGAGCTGGCGCACTTCGTCGGCCGTCCGTCGCCGGTGTACCACGCGCGGCGCTGGTCCGAGCTGGCCGGCGGCGCCCAGATCTACCTCAAGCGCGAAGACCTGAACCACACCGGCGCGCACAAGATCAACAACGTGATCGGCCAGGCCCTGCTGGCGCGGCGCATGGGCAAGACCCGCATCATCGCCGAAACCGGCGCCGGCCAGCATGGCGTGGCCACCGCCACCATCTGCGCCCGCTTCGGCCTTGAGTGCGTGGTGTACATGGGCAGCGAAGACGTCAAGCGCCAGGCCCAGAACGTGTACCGCATGAAGCTGTTAGGCGCGACCGTGGTGCCGGTGGAGTCGGGCAGCAAGACCCTGAAGGACGCGCTCAACGAAGCGATGCGCGACTGGGTCACCAACATCGAAAACACCTTTTACATCATCGGCACCGTAGCCGGCCCGCATCCGTATCCGATGATGGTGCGCGACTTCCAGTCGGTGATCGGCGAAGAGTGCCGGGTGCAGATGCCTGCGATGACCGGGCGCCAGCCCGACTACGTCGTTGCCTGCATCGGCGGCGGCTCGAACGCGATGGGCATTTTCTATCCTTACATCGGCGAGCCGGGCGTGCAGCTGGTCGGCGTCGAGGCGGCCGGCGAGGGACTCGATTCGGGCAAGCACGCGGCCTCGCTCACGGCCGGGATGCCGGGCGTTTTGCACGGCAACCGCACCTACCTGCTGCAAGATCAGAACGGGCAGATCATCGAGACCCATTCGGTGTCGGCGGGGCTGGATTATCCGGGCGTCGGGCCCGAGCACGCGTGGCTGAAGGATTCGGCGCGCGCGCAATACGTGTCGATCACGGACGAGGAGGCGCTGCAGGCCTTCCACGACACCTGCCGCATCGAGGGCATCATCCCGGCGCTGGAGTCGTCGCATGCGATCGCGTACGGCGTGAAGCTGGCCGCGACGCTGCCGAAGGACCGGATCATCCTGGTCAATCTGTCGGGGCGGGGCGACAAGGACATGCATACGGTGGCGCAGAGGATGGGGCTGGATTTCAGCTGAACCCTGTTCATGCGAGTCGCTTTGAAGGCGGCTCGCACTACCCACGATCGCCCTTATACGAAAGCATTCAATGTCCCGCATCGAACCAACCTTTAGCGCGCTGAAAGCGCACAACAAGACCGGCCTGGTCACGTTTATTACCGCCGGCGACCCGGGCCCTGAATTGACCGTCCCCTTGATGCACGCCCTGGTCGAAGGCGGCGCCGACGTCCTGGAACTGGGCGTGCCGTTTTCCGACCCGATGGCCGAAGGCCCGGTGATCCAGCGCGCCTGCGAGCGCGCGTTGACATTCAACATCGGCCTGAAAGACGTGTTCGGCTTCGTGCGCGAATTCCGTGAAAAAGACCAGACCACCCCGGTAGTGTTGATGGGCTACGCCAACCCGATCGAGCGCATCGGCCAGCACGAATTCATCCGCTGCGCCAAGCAAGCCGGCGCCGACGGCGCCATCGTGGTCGACTACCCACCCGAAGAGTGCACCGAGTTCGCCGCCGCCATGCGTGAAGCCGACCTCGACCTGATTTTCCTGCTGGCCCCGACATCGACGGTCGAGCGCGTCAAGCAAGTGGCCCAGCACGGCGGCGGCTTCAGCTACTACGTCTCACTCAAAGGCGTCACCGGCTCCGGCGCCATCGACACCGACGACGTCGCCCGCCGCGTGAGCGCGATCCGTGAACACGTGAAGCTCCCGATCGGCGTCGGCTTCGGCATCCGCGACGGCGCCACGGCAAAAGCCGTCGCCGCCGTCGCCGATGCCGTCGTCATCGGCAGCCGCATCATCCAGGAAATCGAATCGGTCCCGAAAGAGCAAGCGGTCGACGCCGTCCGCACCTTCACCACTACCATCCGCACCGCCCTCGACGCCCGCTAACCCCGCAACAATTAGGGTCGCAACAATTAGGGTCAGAGTCAAATTGTTGAGCAATTGCTCGCCTCTTAATTCGACTCTGACCCTAATTAATCACTTCTAGTCTTGAATCAATTGCAAAATAAATGGGGTCAGAGTCAAATTGTTTGACAACTTTTGGGTTACCCTGCGATTTGTGTCGTTCAGCATTATTTAAAGGTAATCAGGACGGCGCCGTGTGCTAACTGCGTTGTTCTATATCATTGCTGCAGCCTATTACAGCGGCGTTTGGTTCACTAAAGTCGTGGTTAGCTGAAGCTGGCGCCTTAGCTCAATTTATTCATAATTAGGGTCAGAGTCGAATTGTCGAGCAACTTTAAAAGTTGTCAAACAATTCGACTCTGACCCTAATTTTTTTGAAATTGATTTCGGGTGGGGTTAGGCGGCGTGAATAGAATGGTGGGGCAGGGTGTTCGCCCGCTCAGGGGTAGGTAGAGTAGGGACGCCATGTGGGGTACTTACAGGAGCGGGAGCAGGAAGAAGCACGTCGTGAATGTGTCTGCAATGCAGGCTGCAAACGTGTCGGCCGTGCTGTATTTCGTCTGTTCGCTTCCGTTGCTGCTTCTTGTGGCGGTGCCAGTGCTTTCCGGGCAGCCGGCGTTTGCAACCGTCTTTTTGATCCTGATGCCGGTCCTGCACGCCGTGATCGGCTTTATTGCGACCCTGATCGTTGCCTGGATCTACAATCTGGCGGCGGCGCGGATGGGTGGTTTCGAGTTCACCACGGTCGAGGTTGCCGAGCGCAGCTGACGATGGGCGGTGCGGTGTTGACACGCAAACATTGGCAGCCTGCCATGATTCGACAAGCTGCGCCTGAGCGGCTACACTACGCCCCACCTGAAAGAATCGCCGCAAAGGAGAGAACATGAGTTGGTTGGAAAAACTGCTGCCCCCCCGGATCCAGCGCTCCGATGCCGCCAATCGCAAGACCATGCCCGAAGGGCTGTGGGTCAAGTGCCCGTCGTGCGAGTCGGTGCTGTACCGTGCGGACATTGAGTCCAATCTGCACGTGTGCCCGAAGTGCAGCCACCACATGCGCATCCGTGCCCGCGAGCGCCTCGACGCGCTGCTCGACGAAGGCGGCCGCTATGACATCGGCCAGGAAACCCTGCCGGTCGATACCCTGAAATTCAAAGACAGCAAGAAGTATCCTGACCGCCTCAAGTCGGCGATGGAAGCCACCGGTGAAACCGATGCGCTGATCGTGCAGGGCGGCTCGATCATGAGCCTGCCGGTGGTGGTCGCTGCCTTCGAATTCGAATTCATGGGCGGCTCGATGGGCTCGGTCGTCGGCGAGCGCTTCGTGCGCGGCGCCCAGATCGCTCTGGAACAGAAAGTGCCGTTCATCTGCATCACCGCCACCGGCGGCGCGCGTATGCAGGAAGGCCTGTTGTCGCTGATGCAGATGGCGAAAACCACCGCCATGCTGACCAAGCTGGCGGAGAAGAAACTGCCGTTCATCAGTGTCCTGACCGACCCGACCATGGGTGGTGTCTCGGCCTCGTTCGCCTTCATGGGCGACGTCGTGATCGCCGAGCCGAAAGCCCTGATCGGCTTCGCCGGCCCGCGCGTGATCGAGAACACGGTGCGCGAGAAACTGCCGGAAGGCTTCCAGCGCGCCGAATTTTTGGTGCAAAAGGGCGCCGTCGACATGATCGTCGACCGCCGCAAGATGCGCGAAGAAATCGCGCGCCTGCTGGCCCTGCTGCAAAACCAGGCGACCGAAGTCCTGGCGTAAGCTGCGCCGTCAAGGCCAGTGCGGATGATGCGTCGTCCGCACCGGCCCGTTCCTTGCGCGTCAGCCCCCATCACGTTTTACCTCCGCACCGACCCCATGTCCCCACTACCGACCACCTTGCCCGACTGGCTGACCCTGCTCGAGTCGCGCCATGCCGAAACCCATATCGACATGGGCCTCGACCGTGCGCGCGCCGTCAAGGAGCAATTGCAACTGGCGTTCAGCTGCCCCGTGATCATGGTAGCCGGCACCAACGGCAAGGGCTCGACCTGTGCCATGCTGGAGTCCGTCCTGCTGCAGTCCGGCTATCGCGTCGGCCTGTACATCAAGCCGCACTTCCTCGACTTCAATGAGCGCGCCCGAATCAATGGCGACATGGCATCGAACGAAGCCCTGGTCGAGGCTTTCAACGCCGTCGAAGCCGCACGCGGCGCGGTGGCGCTGACCTATTTCGAATTCACCACGCTGGCCATCGCCCACTTGCTTTCTAAACAAGAGATCGACGTCGCCATCCTCGAAGTCGGCCTCGGCGGCCGCCTGGATGCGGTCAATGTGATCGACGCCGACGTCTCGATCGTCACCAGCATCGACATCGACCATACCGCCTACCTGGGCGACACGCGCGAGAAGATCGGCTTCGAGAAGGCCGGCATTTTCCGCCCGGGGAAAACCGCGATCTGCAGCGACCCGATGCCGCCCCAATCGCTGATCGAGCATGCGCAAGACATCGGCGCCGACCTGTGGCTGATCGGCCGCGATTTCAATTACCAGGGCGACCAGCTGCAGTGGAGCTATGGCGGACGCAGCCTGCGCCGCAACTCGCTGGCCTATCCGGCCCTGCGCGGCGCCAACCAGCTGCTCAACGCCTCGGCTGCGCTGGCGGCATTGGAGGCACTGCGCATGCAATTGCCCTGCGGCGCCCAGGAAACCCGCGCCGGCCTGGCGATGGTCGAGCTGCCGGGCCGCTTCCAGGTGCTGGCCGGGCGTCCGACCCAGGTGCTGGACGTGGCGCACAATCCGCATGCGGCCGCCACCCTGGCGCAGAACCTCGGCAACATGGGCTTCCACCGCTTCACCTACGCCGTGTTCGGCATCATGGACGACAAGGACATCGACGGCGTGATCGCGCCGATGGCCGGCCTGGTCGACCACTGGTGCGTGACCAGGCTCGATTCGCCGCGCTCGGCCGCGACCGATACTTTGGTGCAAAAGCTGGCCGAACTCAAGCCGGCCGGTGCCAAGGATGGCGAGTTTTCGGTCACCGCGTTCGATACGCCGGCCGCCGCCTACGCGAATGCGCTGAGCCGGGTTGAGGAGAATGATAGAATTGTGGTCTTTGGTTCGTTCTATACGGTTGCCGGCGTCATGGCGGCCCGCAAATCCTCCTTACATTGATACCTGAATCGCATGGGCTTGTTCTCGTTCGGCAATAAAAACAAGCAAGAAACTGTCCAGGACAGTGGGCACTTCGTCAAGGACGACGATGCCGCCTATACCGAGCGCGCCCGTTCCAAGCGCGCCAACACGGCCGGCACCGGCGCGCGCTCCAGCCGCGGCGACCCGATCCTGCCGGAAAAGAAACGCGCCCGGCGCCGCCTGGTCGGCGCGATTGCGCTGGCGCTGGCCGCCATCGTGGCGCTGCCGATGCTGCTCGATTCCGAGCCCAGGCCGCTCGCCACTGACATCGCGATCAATATCCCGGACAAGGACAAGGCGGCCCCGCTGCCGGTGCCTGCCGAATCGGTTGCGGCCTCGGCCAGCGTGGACAGCGACGAAGAGATCATCGACCCGTCCGCTGCCGCAGGCGACGAGACGGCCGTGGCGCCGCCGCCGGCGGCGAGCACCAGGCCGACAGCGGTTGCGCCAACGCCGGTCCCGGCCCCGGCCCCGGCCATGAGCGAACCGCCGCCGCTGCGCACGCTCGACCTCGACAAACCGGTCGCACCGAAGCCGCAGCCCAAACCCGAGCCGGCGACCAAGCCTGAAGCGGCGCGCAAGGCCGAGCCCGAAAAGCGCGAAGAGAAAAAGCCCGTCAAAGCGGCCGAGATGCATCCGAAAGCCGAGAAGGTGATCGAAAAAGCCGCCGCAAAACCAGTTGAAAAAACGGCCGACAAGCCGGCGGCAAAGCCGGCCCGCACCGAAGAGGCGGCGCGCGCCATCGCCATCCTGGAAGACAAGCCATCCGCTCCGCCGACCCCGGTCTCGGCCGGTCCGGCGCCGCGCTACGTGGTGCAGGTCGCTGCCTTGGCCAGCCAGGAAAAGGTGCAGGAACTGCAGGAGCGCCTGCGCGCCGCCGGCGTGTCTTCGTTCACCCAGAAATCCGGCGAACTGATCCGCGTGCGCGTGGGTCCGTACAGCAAGGAGGAAGCGGAAAAAGTCCGCGCCAAGCTGGGCGGCATCGGCCTGTCCGGCAGTATGGTGCCGCTATAAACCCTGTGCTCGCGGCGTGACGATTTTTGACTACCTGGTGCTGTTCGTGCTGATCGCGTCCGTCGTGATCAGCACGCTGCGCGGCCTGGTCAAGGAAATCCTGTCGCTGCTGGGCTGGGTCGTCGCCTTCGTCGTCGCCAATGCCTATGGCGCCGACTTGGCGCCGCTGCTGCCGGAAGTGATCCCCGGCGCCAGCGCGCGCCTGATGGTCGCCTTCATCGCGCTGTTCCTGGGCGTACGAATTTTGATGGGCCTGTTGAGTCTGGCGATCGGCGCGGTGGTTGCGGCCACTGGCCTGAGCCTGGCGGACCGTGGCCTGGGTGGCCTGTTCGGATTGGCGCGCGGCGTTGTAATCGTGCTGGCCGGCGTCATATTGTGCGGGATGACGGCGATTCCGCAACAGGCGTTCTGGCAGGATGCGCTGCTGTCGCCGATTGCGGAAACAGGCGCGCGCACCGTCAAACCTTTCCTGCCCGCTGCCCTGGCGCAGCATGTGAATTATTGAATGTCCTCAATTGAACGCTCTTCATTGAACGTCCAGCGTTGAACTTTTTTGTAATCAAGCAGTCCAGCTTTTAGGAGCACACCATGTGTGGCATCGTCGGCGTCGTCTCGCACTCTCCCGTCAACCAGCTGTTGTATGACGCATTGCTGCTGTTGCAGCACCGCGGCCAGGACGCGGCAGGCATTGCGACCAATCACAGCAGCATGTTCGCGATGTTCAAGGCCAATGGCCTGGTGCGCGACGTGTTCCGCACCCGTAACATGCGCTCGCTTCACGGCAATACCGGTATCGGCCACTGCCGTTATCCAACCGCCGGTTCGTCGAGCGAAGAAGAAGCGCAGCCGTTCTACGTCAATGCGCCGTTCGGCATCACACTGGCGCACAACGGCAACCTGACCAACCAGGCCCAGCTCAAGGAAGAGCTGTTCCGCAACGACCGTCGCCACATCAACACCAATTCCGACTCGGAAGTGCTGCTTAACATCCTGGCGCACGAAGTCCAGGAAGCGGCCGACGGCTATTCGCTCAATCCCGATGCCATTTTCAAGGCCGTCACCGTGCTGCACCGCCGCGTGCGCGGCGCGTATGCGGTGGTGGCGCAGATCGCCGGCCACGGCATGCTGGCCTTCCGCGACCCGTTCGGCATCCGTCCGCTGTGCCTGGGCGTGAATGAAACCGAACAGGGCAACGAATACCTGGTGGCCAGCGAATCGGTGGCGCTGGAAGGCCTGGGCTTCCGTTTCGTGCGCGACATCGCGCCGGGCGAAGCGGTCTTCATCGACAACGACGGCAATTTCTTCGAGCGCCAGTGCGCAGAGAATCCTTCGCTCAACCCATGCGCGTTCGAATTCGTCTATCTGGCCCGTCCCGACTCGGTGATCGACGGCGCTTCGGTCTACGCCACGCGCCTGCGCATGGGTGAATACCTGGCCGACAAGGTGCGCGCCGAAATCCCGGTCGATGAAATCGACGTCGTGATGCCGATTCCCGATTCCTCGCGTCCGGCCGCAATCCAGCTGGCGTTGAAACTGGGCGTCGAGTACCGCGAAGGTTTCATCAAGAACCGCTACATCGGCCGCACCTTCATCATGCCGGGCCAAGGCATGCGCAAGAAATCGGTGCGCCAGAAGCTCAATGCCATCAGCTCCGAGTTCAAGGACAAGAACGTGCTGCTGGTCGACGACTCGATCGTGCGCGGCACCACCAGCCGCGAGATCGTGCAGATGGCGCGCGAAGCGGGCGCCCGTAAAGTGTTCTTCGCCTCGGCCGCGCCGCCGGTGCTGTATCCGAACGTGTACGGCATCGACATGCCGACCCGCGACGAACTGATCGCGCACGGCCGCACGGTCGAAGAAGTGTGCCGCGAAATCACGGCCGACCGCGTGGTGTACCAGGACGTCGACGCCCTCAAGCGCGCGATCTCGGATGTCAATCCTGAGCTTAAGAACTTCGAGGCATCGTGCTTCGACGGCATCTATGTCACCGGCGACGTGACCCCGGAATACCTGGACCGCCTGGAATCGGCGCGCCATAGCCCGACCCCGTCGGACGAGGACGCGGTGCGCACCCAGCTCAACCTGAACCCGGCTGTCGCCGCCGAGTAAGCATGAGCGACGCCAAACACTACGGCTTCACCACGACCATCCTGCACAACGATCGGCGCAAACCGATCGAGCAGGGCTCGCTGCACAAGCCGATCCATACCTCGGTCGCCTTCGGCTACGGCGATGCACGCCAGCTGGCCTCGGTGTTCCAGGGCAAGGAGCCGGGCTTCCGCTACGGCCGCCAGGGCAACCCGACGGTCAGTGCGCTGGAAGACAAGATCAGCAAAATGGAAGGCGGCGTGGCGTCGCTGTGCTTCGGCACCGGCATGGCCGCGATCGGCGCGCTGTTCCAGGCGCTGCTCAAAGCGGGCGACCATATCGTCTCGTCGAGCTTCCTGTTCGGGAACACCAACAGCCTGTGGCAGACGGTGGCGGGGCAGGGCGTGAACGTGGACTTCGTCGACGCCACCGATGTGCGTCACGTGGAAGCTGCATTGACGCTTGAGACGCGCATGGTGTTCGTCGAAACCATCGCCAATCCACGCACCCAGGTGGCGGACCTGGCGCGCATCGGCCAGCTGTGCCGCGAGCGCGGTATCCTGTATGTGGTCGACAACACGATGACCACGCCGTGGCTGTTCCGCCCGAAAGATGTGAGCGCCGGGCTGGTGGTCAATTCGCTGACCAAGTCGATCGGCGGGCATGGCATTGCGCTGGGCGGCGCGCTCACCGATACGGGCCTCTTCGACTGGAGCGCGTACCCGAACATCGCCGCCAACTTCCGCAAGCAGCCGAGCGCAAATCAGGGCATGGCCCAGCTGCGCGCGAAAGCGCTGCGCGACTTCGGCGCCGCGCTGGGGCCGGAAGCGGCGCACCACATCGCGGTCGGCGCCGAGACGCTGGCGCTGCGCATGGAGCGCACCTGCGCCAACGCGCTGGCGCTGGCCACCATGCTCGAAGCCGATGAACGGGTGGCGGCGGTCCACTATCCGGGCCTGGCCTCGCATCCGCAGCACGCCATCGTCAAAGAGCTGTTCCGTTCCGGCGGCTCGCTGCTGAGCTTTGAACTGAAGGACGGCATCGACCCGTTCGACTACCTGAACCGCCTGCAGTTGGGCATCCCGGCCAGCAACCTGGGCGACACGCGCACGCTGGTGATTCCGGTGGCGCACACCATCTTCTTCGAGATGGGCGCCGAGCGGCGCGCCAGCATGGGCATCGCCGAGTCGCTGATCCGGGTATCAAGCGGGATCGAGGACACCGACGACCTGGTGGCCGACTTCCGCCAGGCGCTGGATGCGTAAAGCCGCGTAAAGCCGGGTAAAATCGCGCGCAACAAGGCCGGCTGCATGCCGGCCTTGTCATTTTTGCGGTTGAGCCCAGCTGTAAAAGGGGGCTATCATGGGATGGTCATTTTTACCTGTGCCCGCTCCATGAAACGATTCCTGTTCTGCCTGTCTCTGCTCGTCAGCGGCGCCGTCTATGCCGGCGAGCTCGAGGATGCCAATGCCCTGTTCGAAAAGAAGGACTATCCGGGCGCGCTGAAGATCTATACCAAGCTGGCCGATGCCGGCAATCCGCAGGCCCAGCAGTTGTTGGGACAGATGTACTGGTACGGCGAAGCCGGCCAGGTCGACGAAGCGCGCGCCAAGGCCTTGTTCGAGAAGTCGGCGGCCAAAGGCAACAAGGTGGCGCAGGCCTCGCTGGGCGTGATGCAGCAGCGCGTCGAACGGCGTGCCGACATCGATTACTGGGTCAAGGGCTATGACGGCTCGGAACTGAAATCAGGCGAATTCCGCTGCCCGGCGCCGCGCATTCCGGCGCTGTCGAAGATCAACGACGAGATCGAGCGTGTCGGTGCGGCGGTGGCCAACTGGCAGACCTGCTACAACAAGATGGTGACCAACCTGAACGAGGTGTCGCCGCTGTCGAAGCGCATTCCGCAAGATATTGCCACCCTGATGAGCAAGGCGGAGACCGATGCCTCGCATGCGCACCTGGAGCGGGTGCGACTGAATATCGCAGAAGAGGCAAAGGTCAATTCCAGGCTGATCATGGCCGACTTCGCCGCCTGGCGCAGCGCGACCGAGGCCTATGTCGACCAGCATAACCAGACGGTGAAGAAGGCCAAAAGCGAGCGCACCATGGAAGAGCGGCGCGGCGACTGATTCTGCAAGGAGTGAAAACAGCAACGGCCGCAGAGCGGCCGTTGCTGGAACAACTTTAAGAGCGCCTGACAAAACCTCCACGGCTGCGTTGCATGGGCTCGCCGTACAGCCGTACTGTCTTCGCCCATGCGCCTTGCCCTGAAGGTTTTGTCAGGCGCTCTGAGTGTGGAACTCAGTTCCAGCTACGCATCAGCCCGACTGCCAGACCCTCGAGCGCAAACTCTTCGTCGGCCTTGACTTCGATGATCTTGAAGTCGGGATTTTCAGGCAGCAGTTCGACCAGGTCGCCGGTCTTGCGATAGCGCTTGACGGTGACTTCTTCGCCCAGGCGCGCGACCACGATCTGGCCGTTCTTGGCGCTGTCGATTTTCTTGACGGCCAAAAAGTCGCCATCCATGATGCCGGCGTCGCGCATCGACCAGCCCTTTACCTTGAGCAGGAAGTCAGGCCGCGCTGCGAACATGGCAGTGTCGACGTTATAAGTGGCTTCGACGTGTTCCTGTGCCAGGATCGGGTTGCCGGCGGCGACGCGGCCGACCAGCGGCAGCGACATCAGCGACGGCGGCGGCATCGGAATCGACTCGACGCTGGCGCCGATCAGGCGAATGCCGCGCGAGGTGCCGGGTGCGATTTCGATGGCGCCTTTGCGCGCCAGCGCCTGCAGGTGTTCTTCGGCCGCATTCGCCGAGCGGAAGCCCAGTTCGGCCGCGATTTCGGCGCGGGTCGGAGGAAAACCGGTGTTTTCGATCGCTTCCTTGATCAGGTTAAGGATCTGTTCTTGCCTTGCAGTGAGCTTGAGCATAAATGTATTACAGCAACCGGTTATGAGAGGTAGACTGTATTTTTGTACAGTATTCGTGGTTGTGCAAGTGAATTCATAAAAAAATCGCACATTGGACGTTCGCCGGCCCGAAAAGCGTGCTAAGCGTTGGCAATTCGCGCAGCACGAGAGCAGCCTTGCGGCCGCCACAGCGAGCAAGCGCAACAACAGCGCCGGCCCGAACTTGACAAGCCAGTTTCCCTTCTCGCCATTTTCGCGCTATAATCGTGGGCTTTCCCCTTCCCACACTCGTCTTGACGCCGAGGTGGGCATTTGTTTAAACGTCCTCAAGGAGTAATGCATGCGTCATTATGAAATCGTTTTTATCGTCCACCCGGACCAGAGCGAACAAGTCCCGGCGATGATCGAACGTTACAAGACCACGGTCACGTCCCGCGGCGGTAACATCCATCGCGTGGAAGACTGGGGTCGCCGCCAGATGGCATACCAGATCCAGAAGCTGCCGAAGGCACACTACATCTGCCTGAACATCGAGTGCGACAACGAGACCCTGGTCGAGCTGGAAACCGCATTCAAGTTCAATGACGCAGTGCTGCGCCATCTGACCGTCAAGATGAAGAAAGCTGAAACCGCACCGTCGCCGATGATGAAATCGGTCCAGCGCGAAGATGCAGCCAAGAGCCACCGTGCAGAAGCCGCCGCTCCTGCAGCAGCTCCAGCACCAGCCGCCGCAGCCGCTTAAGTTTTTTCCAAGAAATCGCAGTAAGCAGAACCAGGCGTGAATCAGCTCCAGCTCGTGGCGACCATCGCCGAGCGTGATGTTGTGCGCTACACCCCGGCCGGTGTGCCGATCGTTTCAGCCGTCCTGATGCATAGTTCGCAGCAGGAAGAGGCGGGGATCGGTAGAACGGTCGAGTTCGAAGTCCCGGCATTCGCTGCAGGGGAAATTTCGGGCAGGTTTGCCAGCGCCGAACTCGGCGCCAGCTACTGGTTCAACGGATTTCTTGCTAGAAAAAACCGCAACAGCAAAGCCCTGGTGTTTCACATCATTGATTTCAGTGCCGCCTAAACGGCAATTTTAGATACAGGAGCCTCAAATGGCATTCGGTAAAAAGTTCGACAAAAACAAAGCTAAAGAAAAACTCAAGCGCAAACAGCAGAACCCACTGTTCAAGCGCAAGAAGTTCTGCCGCTTCACCGCCGCTGGCGTTGAGCAAGTGGATTACAAGGACGTCGACACCCTGAAGGACTTCGTCCAGGAAAACGGCAAGATCATGCCAGCACGTCTGACCGGCACCAAGGCGCACTACCAGCGTCAGGTTGATACCGCCATCAAGCGCGCACGTTACCTCGCGCTGCTGCCGTACACCGACCTGCACCACGGTTAATCGTCGGCTTCGACAGTCAGATATCTGGAGATAAGAACATGCAAGTTATTCTGTTGGAAAAAGTAGTCAACGTCGGCAACCTGGGCGACGTCGTGAAAGTCAAGGACGGTTACGCACGTAACTTCCTGATCCCACAAAAAATGGCACGCCGTGCTACCTCGTCGGCCGTGGCCGAGTTCGAAGCCAAGCGCGCCGAACTGGAAAAAGCAGCCGCCGAGAAACTGGCAGCCGCACAAGCCCAAGGCGACAAGCTGAGCGGCATGACCGTCACCATCTCGCAGAAAGCCGGCGTCGATGGCCGTCTGTTCGGTTCGGTCACCAACTTCGACATCGCCGAAGCGCTGAGCAAGCAAGGCTTCCCGGTCGAGAAATCGGCTGTGCGCCTGCCAACCGGTCCGCTCAAGACCACTGGCGAGTTCCCGATCGCGGTTGCCCTGCACACCGACGTCGTGAGCGAGATCACCATCGCTGTCGTGGGCGAAGCTGCCTAAGCGAGGTTGCTCCAGTAGTGAAAAAAAGCCGGGTTCGCCCGGCTTTTTTGCTTTTGAAACTCTCCAATTATGACAGCCGTATGACAGGAGAAGGTATAATGCCGCCCATGAACGCAGCACCCCCAGATCCGCAACTCGAATCGCTCCGCATCCCCCCGCACTCCATCGAAGCAGAACAGTCCGTCATCGGTGGCCTGCTGCGCGACAATGCGGCGTGGGACCGGATTGCCGACTTCATGCATGCGGACGATTTCTACCGCTACGACCATCGCATCATCTTCGAACAGATGGTGCGCCTGATCAATGGCGGCAAGCCGGCCGACGTGATCACTGTCTACGAAGCCTGCAACCAGCTCGGCAAAGCCGAGGACGTGGGTGGCCTGCAATACCTGAACGCGATGGCGCAAAACACGCCATCGGCAGCCAATATCCGTCGTTATGCCGAGATCGTGCGCGATCGCGGCATCCTGCGCAAACTGATCACGGTCGCCGACGAAATCTCGGGCAACGCGTTCAATCCGCAGGGCAAGGAAGTCAAGCAGATGCTGGACGAAGCCGAGTCCAAGATCTTCGCCATTGCCGAGTCCGGCGCCCGCGGCGCCCAGGGCTGGAATCCGATCCAGCCGCTGCTGACCCAGGTCGTCGAGCGCATCGACGAACTTTATTCGCGCGAAAACCAGGGCGAGATCACCGGCGTGCCGACCGGCTTCATCGACCTTGACCGCATGACCTCGGGCCTGCAACCGGGCGACCTGGTGATCGTGGCCGGCCGTCCGTCGATGGGCAAGACCGCATTTTCGGTCAATATCGGTGAAAACGTCGCGATCGAGGCTGGCCTGCCGGTGGCCGTGTTCTCGATGGAGATGGGCGGCACCCAGCTGGCCATGCGTATGCTCGGTTCGGTCGGCCAGCTCGACCAGCACCGCCTGCGTACCGGACGCCTGCTGGACGAAGACTGGCCGCGCCTGACGCATGCGATCCAGAAGATGAACGACGCCCAGCTCTACATCGACGAGACGCCGGCGCTCAATCCGATCGAGATGCGCGCGCGCGCGCGGCGCCTGGCGCGCCAGTGCGGCAAGCTCGGCATGATCATCGTCGACTACCTGCAGCTGATGCAGGGCAGCCAGCCGGGCGACAATCGCGCCTCGGAGATTTCGGAGATTTCGCGTTCGCTCAAGGGCCTGGCCAAAGAGCTGCAGTGTCCGGTGATCGCGCTGTCGCAGCTGAACCGCTCGCTCGAGCAGCGCCCGAATAAACGTCCGGTGATGTCCGACTTGCGCGAATCCGGCGCAATCGAGCAGGATGCCGACGTCATCATCTTCCTGTACCGCGACGAAGTCTATAACCCGGATTCGCCCGACAAGGGCACCGCCGAGATCATCATCGGCAAGCAGCGTAACGGTCCGATCGGGGCGATCCGCCTCACCTGGATCGGCCAGTACACCAAGTTTGGCAATTACAGCGGTAACCTGTCCGTGTATCAGGGTGACTGATCAAGGCCGGAAAAACCGATAGCAAGGCGGTGTTCACGCACCGTCCAAACGCGCCGTTGCCTTTCCCGGGGACGCGGTGCGTTCCCCAGAGAAACAACGGAGAAAACCATGTTCGGACGCTTCATGCCCACCGAGGGCAAGTTCTTTGACCTGTTCAACCAGCACGCCGCCTTGTGCGTGAAGGGTGCACACGAAATGGTCGGCCTGATGACCAATTTCGATGACCTGGAAAACCGCACCCACGCGGTCGAAACCATCGAAAAGCAGGCTGACAAGATCACCTACACCACGGTGGACTTGCTGCACAAGACCTTCATTACGCCGATCGACCGCGATGACATCCACAAGCTCATCACGCGCATGGACGACATCCTGGACATGATGGAAGACGCGGCCCAGACCGTCTCGCTGTACGACCTGCATGCGGTGACCCCGGAAGCCAAGCGCCTGGCCGAACTGTGCCTGGCCTGCTGCCTGAAGGTGCAGGAAGCCGTCAGCCTGCTGCACGACATGGACAATGCCTCGAAGATCGTCGCCATCTGCGAAGAGATCGACCGTTTCGAGTCGGACGCCGACCACGTGATGCGCGCCGCCATGTCCAAGCTGTTCCGCGACGAACCGGACGTGCGCAACCTGATCAAGATGAAGGCGATCTACGAGATTCTGGAAACCGTGACCGACCGCTGCGAAGACGTCGCCAACATCATCGAAGGCATCATCGTCGAAAACGCGTAAGCGTCTCGCGGGCAGAACAATTATGGAAACTCTCCACATCAGCATCTATGTGCTGGGAATGCTGGTGCTGCTGGCACTCGTGTTCGACTTCATGAACGGCTTTCACGACTCGGCGAACTCGATCGCCACCGTGGTCTCCACCGGCGTCCTGAAACCGCAGACCGCTGTGGCGATGGCCGCCTTCTTCAACTTCATCGCGATCTTCGTGGTCAACATGAAGGTGGCGCAGACCATTGGCAAAGGCACCATCGATCCGAACGTGGTCGACCATTACGTGATCTTCGGCGCCCTGGTCGGGGCCATCTCGTGGAACATCATCACCTGGTACTACGGCATTCCGTCGTCGTCCTCGCATGCCCTGATCGGCGGCCTGGTCGGCGCTGCGGTGGCCAAGGCCGGCACCGGTTCGCTGGTCTCCGGCGGCCTGCTCAAGACCGTTGCCTTCATCGTGGTGGCGCCGCTGCTCGGCTTCGTGCTGGGGTCGGTGATCATGCTGATCGTGTCGTGGCTCTTTGTGAAGTCGACGCCGCGCAAGGTCGATACCTGGTTCCGGCGCCTGCAACTGGCATCGGCCGCAGCGTATTCGCTGGGCCATGGCGGTAACGACGCACAAAAAACCATGGGCATTATCTGGATGCTCCTGATCGCGGCCGGCTACACCAACGCCACCGACGCCTATCCACCGGCCTGGGTCATCATTTCGTGCTACGCCGCGATTGCCTTCGGTACCCTGTTCGGCGGCTGGCGGATCGTCAAGACCATGGGCCAGAAGATCACCAAACTCAAACCGGTGGGCGGCTTCTGCGCCGAATCCGGTGGCGCGGTGACGCTCCTGATGTCGAGCGCGTTCGGTATCCCGGTCTCGACCACCCACACCATCACCGGCGCCATCGTCGGCGTGGGCGCGGCGCGCAAAACCTCGGCAGTGCGCTGGGGCGTGGCAGGCAATATCGTGTGGGCCTGGATCTTCACCATTCCGGCATCGGCCTTCATGGCCGCGATCGCGTGGTGGATCGGTACCCACATCATGTAACACGGCGCCGCCGGCAAGGCAGCGCTGAAACGAAGCGGAGCCCGAGGGCTCCGCTTTTTTTATGGCAGGTTCAAGCGCTGGTTCAGATATTGATCGTGCCGGCGCCGGTGCGTTGCATGTTTTCGATTTGCTGTTTGTCGACGGTTTCGGCGTCCTGCGGCTTGCCCGGCCTGCGTTTCAGGTAGGTGCCGGTGGGAAGCGAGCGATCGGCGCCGGGCTCGGCGCTGGCGGTCTTGTCGCCGGTGCTGGTGGCGCAGCCGGACAGCAGGATGGCGCTGGCGGCAAACATCAGGAAAACCTTGGTCAATTCGTGCTCCTGCAAAAAGAGGTGAGCCGGGCCATAGGCCGGTAGCTTCATTCTAGTTGCGGGCGTGCGCGATTGTACCTGTTCGATGTGTCAGGTTTCAGGGCAGGCTGACTTCCAGTCCTTCATAGGCAAGGTGCACCTCCAGATGCGCCAGTTGGCCTGAATGGCGCGCCAGCACGTCGGCGAACGCAGCCTCGAGTTCGTCGTCGCTGCGTGTCGGTTCGTGGTGGGTGCAGTACAGGGCGCGGGCGCCGACCCGCAAGGCCATCGCGATGGCGGCGTCGAAGGTGCCGTGGCCCCAGCCGGCGCGCGCCGGGTATTCATCGCGCGTGTACGAGCAATCCACGATCAGGGCGTCGACCCCGGCCGTGGCGGCGTCGATCGCCTGTTCGCGCCGGCGCAGGTGCGCCTCGACGGCCGGGCGACGCGCGTCGCCGGGCGGGTGCGGGTTATGCCACGGCTCGTGGTCGCCGGTAAAGAACAGCGACTTGCCGTGGCAATCGATGCGGTAGCCGAGGTTGGTCACCGGATGGTTCATCAGCACGTTCGAGACGGTCGCCGCGCCGACCGCGACCGCCACGCCAACCTCCAGCGTGCGGTATTCGATGCTGGTGCCGAGCTGGGTTTCGCTGACCGGGAAGTAGCTGTTCTGCAACTGCACCGCCATCACATGCTCGATGCCGCGTCCGCTGACCGGATCGTGGGCGCCGTGCAGGCGCACCCGGCTGCCCTTGAGGAACAGCGGGGTAAAGAACGGCAGCCCGTGGATGTGGTCCCAGTGGCTGTGGGTGATGAACAGGTTGGCGTCGACGGCCGGCTGCGGCGCACCCGGCGCACGCGCCTCGTGCATCAGATGCTGGGCCAGCGGAAACAGGCCGGTGCCGGCGTCGAGCACGATCAGGGTGTCGTCGTGGAGCCGCACTTCGATGCAGGTGGTGTTGCCGCCATAGCGCGCGGTGCGCGGGCCAGGCGCGGGGATCGACCCACGCACGCCCCAGAAACGGAATTTCATGGTGACTTCCTGGCCAGGACTGATCGACGTTATTGCAGGCAACCCCGATCATAGCGGGTTTATGTCGAGTTATGTCCATATAGCATCGAGCTGGCAGCGTGCATCGGCCTTGCGCGAGGTCGGGAGAATGCCGCAACGATGTGGCGTGCGCACGACGGCTGCCCAAGACATGCCGATCGATGGGAACAAGTTGCAATTGGGCGGCGCAAAAAAAACGCCCGCCGAACAGGGCGGGCGTTGCGCGACAAGCCTGCCGCGAAGCAGGCACATCGGGTGTGGATCAGAGCACGTCGCTGGCGTGATCGGCCAGGCGCGAGCGTTCGCCGCGCGCCAGGGTGACGTGGCCGCCATGGCTCCAGCCCTTGAAGCGGTCGACCACATAGGTCAGGCCGCTCGAGCCTTCGGTCAGGTACGGCGTGTCGATCTGGGCGATGTTGCCAAGGCACAGGATCTTGGTGCCGGGACCGGCGCGCGTGACCAGGGTCTTCATCTGCTTCGGCGTCAGGTTTTGCGCTTCATCGATGATCAGGAACTTGTTCACAAACGTACGGCCGCGCATGAAGTTGAGCGACTTGATCTTGATGCGCGAGCGGATCAGGTCCTGCGTTGCGGCGCGGCCCCAATCGCCGGCGTCGCCGTCCGACTTCATCAGCACTTCCAGGTTGTCGTCGAATGCGCCCATCCACGGCGACATTTTCTCTTCTTCGGTACCCGGCAGGAAGCCGATGTCTTCGCCCACCGGCACCGTGACGCGGGTGACGATGATCTCGTTGTACTGCTTGGTCTCGAGCACTTGCGCCAGGCCGGCGGCCAGGGCCAGCAGGGTCTTGCCGGTGCCGGCCTGGCCGAGCAGGGTGATGAAGTCGACTTCCGGATTCATCAACAGGTTGAGGGCGAAATTCTGCTCGCGGTTGCGCGCGGTGATGCCCCAGACATTGTTCTTGTTGTGGCTATAGTCGCGCAGCGTCTGCAGCACGGCGGTCTTGCCGTCGATCTGCTTGACCTGGGCGTACAGCGGCGCTTCGCCATCCTTCGGTTCCAGGAACACGAACTGGTTCACCAGCAAGGTCGGAATCACCGGCCCCGTCACGCGGTAATAGGTCGACGAATTGCCGTTGCGGTTTTCCTGCCACGATTCGACGTCCTTGCCGTGCTTGTCCCAGAAGTCGTTCGGCAACTGGACGATGCCCGAGTACAGCAGGTCGGTGTCTTCCAGCACATGGTCGTTGAAGTAATCTTCGGCCGGCAGACCCAGGGCCCGCGCCTTGATCCGCATATTGATGTCTTTCGACACCAGCACGATCGCGCGGCCGTTCATCTGGCCTTCGAGTGCGCGCACCACGCCCAGGATCTGGTTGTCGGCCTTGCCCGATGGCAGGCCTTCGGGCAGGGCGGCGCCGTTCAGGCGGGTCTGGAAATACAAGCGGCCCTTGGCGTCCTTGTTGCCCAGTTTCGACAGCGGGATGCCGGACTCGATCGCGTCGTCGTCGACATTCGCGATCAGAGCGTCGAGCGTGCGCGACACCTGACGCGCATTGCGCGCCACTTCGCTCATGCCCTTCTTGTGGTTGTCCAGCTCTTCGAGCGTCATCATCGGCAGATAGACGTCATGCTCTTCGAAGCGGAACAGCGATGTCGGATCATGCATCAGCACATTGGTATCGAGCACGAACACCTTGGTCGAACCGGCGCGATCGGCCTTGCGGCTGGTGGACGACTTGACGCTGACTTCGACCGGCTTGTGCTGGGCCGGATGGGCCGCGTCGGTATCGGTCTCGCGCAGCTTGGCCGAGACCGGCTCGGCGGCGACGCTGCTATTGGCTGCAGCGCCGGCCTGGGTCACCGCTGCGCCGGCCGCCGGCCAGCTGTTCCTGCCGCCCTTGACGGCGCCGGCGTTTGCGACGACCTCGGCCGGCGCAGGCGCCTGGGCCGCGGCCAGCGTCTCTTGCGCTTTGCGGCGCGCACGCGATTTCGGGGTAGGGACGGCCTGGCCGCTGATCAGGTCTTCGACATCGGCGTCGGCTTTGGCTGCGGCCGCGCGCACCGGGCTCTTGCCGGGTTCTGCCTTCGGGTAATCTTTTACCAGCAGCATGGTGGCTGGTTGTGTGGGCATCTTGGGTAGTGGCATCAGGTTCTCAATCTAGAAAAATAAGGGAGGCCGCGTGCGCGCGGGCCACATTGGCGCGCTGCAGACGGGGTCGATGCAACTTGGATTTGTACGTCGAAAAGTGCTATTGGGACTTGCAGAGACATCCTGTTGCGGCTCAGCCGGACTTGGGCAGGTGCGAAAAGCGGGAAGCTGATGCGCGTGCAGGTCCGGCGGGCAAGCAGAATGGTGTGAGGCTGATGTGTTGCGGTTTGACTCAAAATAAACGATAGCATTCCAGCAAGTTAAACAAACTGGAGCCATCCGTTTTTCAGGGCTGGCTCTTCAGAAATTCCAGCACTTCGGTTACGTGATCATTGACTTTCACGCCACGCCATTCTTTCACCAATCGGCCTTGAGCGTCAATGACAAACGTACTGCGCTCAACTCCACGCACTTGTTTGCCATACATATTTTTCAGCTTCATGACATTGAACTGGCTGCACACGGCCTCGTTCGGATCCGAGATCAGCTCGAACGGCAGGCCCAGCTTGGACTTGAAGTTCTCGTGCGAGCGCAGCGAATCGCGGCTCAGGCCATAGATCTCGGCGCCCAGCGCCTCGAACTGAGGATACGCTTCGCGAAAGGCGATGCTCTCGGTGGTGCAGCCGGGGGTATTGTCCTTGGGGTAGAAGTACAGCACGGTGTACTTGGCGGGCCGCCCGCTCAGTTCGAAGGTCCGGTCGCTCGTCATGGCGGCGGAAAAGGGAGCGATGGATACAGCGGCGGCTGGGACGGCGGTTGCGGTTGGGCTCTCGGCCACGGGATTCTCCTGGCAGTTCGGTCATGTCCTCCCTGGCACGAAGAGCAGGGAGCGGCATTGCGATAATAATCGCCCGTGCCGCGCGCCGCCAGTCCCGGCTGGGTAAATTGGCAATCTTGTCGCAAATAGGAGCGTTATTGCCAGGTTTCAAGAGCTGCGCGACCCTGTTATCGACACACGAGTCTAGGCGCCGGCACCGATGATCAGCGCCAGCGTCACCTTGCGCCCTTCGCCCATCAGGATGTTGTAGGTGCGGCAGGCAGCCTGGCTGTCCATCGATTCGACGCCGATGCGCAAGTCGGACAGGCTGGCGATCAGGCGCGGGTGCACAAAGCGCTGGCGCTCGCCGGTGCCGAGGATCACGACGTCGGGCTTGTCGGCGGCGATCTGCTCGAAGTGCTCGGCAGTCAGGTCCTCGAAGCGCGTGACATTCCACGGGCGCGGCGCGACTTCCGGCAGCACAGTCAGGCTGTACTCGAAACGCTGGGCATTGATCTCCACGCCGCCGGCGTCGTAGCCGGTGACGGTCTGGTATTGTTGGGTGTCGTCGGAATGCAGTTTCATCGTCTGAGGCCGTCGGGAAAAAGAGGTGGCAACGAGGTGGGGCCGCGGGTTTGGCAAGGACATTGCCGCGATGCACCACCAAATCTCACAAAGCGTCCATTTTAACCGGATCGGCAAGGTTGCCTTATCCGGATGCTTTCGGCAGAATGGTATTTTTCGCACTGCAACAGTGCACATGTCCACCAGGGGTTACTTTGCGACCGATTCTCAAATCAAACAAGCTCGATGACGTCTGCTACGAGATCCGTGGCCCCGCCCTGGACAAGGCGCGCCAGATGGAAGAAGACGGCCAGAAGATCATCAAACTGAATATCGGCAACCTGGCCGTGTTCGGCTTCGACGCGCCGGACGAGATCGTCAGCGACATGATCCGCAATATGCACAACGCGGCCGGCTACACCGACTCGAAGGGCATGTTCGCGCCGCGCAAGGCGATCATGCATTACACCCAGCAAAAGAACATCGCGAATGTCGGCATTGACGACATCTACCTGGGCAATGGCGCGTCGGAACTGATCGTGATGGCGATGCAGGGCCTGCTCAATAACGGCGATGAAGTGCTGGTGCCGGCGCCCGATTATCCGCTGTGGACGGCGGCGGTGAGCCTGGCCGGCGGCGGCCCGGTGCACTACATTTGCGACGAACAGGCCGGCTGGATGCCGGACATCGAGGACATGCGCCGCAAGATCACGCCGAACACGCGCGCGATCGTGGTGATCAACCCCAACAACCCCACCGGCGCCCTGTATTCGCGCGAAGTGCTGCTCGAGATCATCGAGCTGGCGCGCCAGCACGGCCTGATCATCTACGCCGACGAAATCTACGACAAGACCTTGTACGACGGTGCCGAACACGTCTCGCTGGCGTCGCTCGCCGACGACGTGCTGTTCGTGACCCTGAACGGCCTGTCGAAGAACTACCGCTCGTGCGGCTACCGCGCCGGCTGGATGGTGGTGTCGGGCGAGAAGCGCCACGCGAAGGGCTATATCGAGGGCCTCAACATGCTGGCCTCGATGCGCCTGTGCGCCAACGCGCCGGGCCAGTTCGCGATCCAGACCGCGCTCGGCGGCCACCAGAGCATTGACGAGCTGGTGGGGCCGGGCGGGCGCCTGTTGAAACAGCGCGACCTCGCGCACAAGCTGTTGACCGATATTCCGGGCGTGACCTGCGTGAAGCCAAAAGCCGCGCTGTACATGTTCCCGCGCCTCGATCCGACGATGTACCCGATCACGGACGACCAGCAGTTCATCTGCGAATTGCTGTCCGAGGAAAAAGTGCTGCTGGTGCAAGGCACCGGCTTTAACTGGATCGCCCCGGACCACTTCCGGCTGGTGTTCCTGCCCAATTCCGACGACCTGACGGATGCTTGCGGCCGTATCGCGCGCTTCCTTGACGGTTACCGACGACGCCACGCATGACGTGCATACCGCGCTGGCGCCGAGTCCAAGACGAGAAACAGAGTTTATGAAACCGATCCAAGTTGGCCTCCTGGGCATCGGCACCGTGGGTGCCGGTACTTTCAACGTCCTTCAGCGCAACCAGGAAGACATCCGCCGCCGTGCCGGCCGCGGCATCGAGATCGCCATGGTGGCGGCGCGCAATACCGAACGGGCGCGCCAGCTGACCGGCAATACGGTCGACGTGACCGACGATCCATTCGCCGTTGTGAATCATCCCGACATCGACATCGTGGTCGAGCTGATCGGCGGCTACGAGTTGTCGAAACAGCTGGTCTTGACCGCAATTGCCAACGGCAAGCACGTGGTCACCGCCAACAAGGCGCTGCTGGCGCTGCACGGCAACGAGATCTTCGCCGCCGCCCAGGACAAGGGCGTGATGGTGGCGTTCGAGGCAGCCGTCGCCGGCGGCGTGCCGATCATCAAGGCGCTGCGCGAAGGCTTGACGGCGAACCGCATCGAATCGGTGGCCGGCATCATCAACGGCACCACCAATTTCATCCTGTCCGAGATGCGCGACAAGGGCCTCGACTTCGCCACCGTGCTGAAACAGGCGCAAGAGTTGGGTTACGCCGAAGCCGATCCGACCTTCGACATCGAGGGCGTCGACGCCGCGCATAAACTGACCCTGATGTCGGCGATCGCCTTCGGCATCCCGGTCCAGTTCGACAAAGCCTACGTGGAAGGCATCAGCCAGCTGCAGGCGCAAGACATCCGCTACGCCGAGCAATTGGGCTACCGCATCAAGCTGCTGGGCATCACGCGCCGCACCCACACTGAAGGCGGCGAGGGCGTCGAGCTGCGCGTGCACCCGACCTTGATCCCGACCGCGCGCCTGATCGCCAACGTCGAGGGCGCCATGAACGCGGTACTGGTGCAGGCCGACGCGGTCGGCGCCACGCTGTATTACGGCAAGGGCGCAGGCTCGGAACCGACCGCCTCGGCGGTGATCGCCGACCTGGTCGACGTCACGCGCTTGCTGACGGCCGATCCGTACAGCCGGGTGCCGCACCTGGCGTTCCAGCCGAACCAGATGACCGACGTCGCCATCATGCCGATGTCCGAAATCACCACCAGCTACTACCTGCGCGTGCATGTGCAGGATCAACTGGGCGTAATGGCCGACCTGACCCGCATCCTGGCCGACGCCGGCATTTCGATCGACGCCGTGCTGCAGAAGCAACCGGGCAACCAGACCGACATCGACATCATCATGCTCACGCACCAGACGCGCGAAAAGAACATCGATGCGGCGATCGCCAAGATTGAAGGCTTGCCGGCGGTGATCGGGAAGGTGACGCGGATTCGCCTGGAAGCGCTGGGCTGAGCGAGTTTGCGCAGGCGGCGCCTTCTGGCGTCGCCGATCGCTTGCAGCCGGCTACTTCGGCGGCGGCACTTGTTCAGGCATCATCAGCGCGGTCGGCACGTCTGGCGCCGGCTGGAACAGGACATCCTCGTCGTCGTCGATGAGGGCGGTGGTCAGGAGCAGCAAATCCTGCTCGATGTGCTCGAACAGCGCATTGGCGACGCTGGCGTAGCAAACGTGGAAGTTGGCTGAAGTCATCCGGGGATTCTAACGCGCCACGCGCCCGCCGAATCCCCGGATCGGAACCCGCTTGACCGGTTTCAATCGACATTAACACCGACGCGCTTTTGCGCTGCCGCCGCTTGCTCCATGCACCGGTTTGTGGTCGAACAGGCACCGCGTTCGACCTCGATGCGTATCGCCGCCCACGACCGCGGGTATTGCCTGCGAATACGCATCATAAATGTGAGACATAAGTGAGATGCAGCATTTGTTGCGCCGCTCTTGCCGTTGTACATTACGCACTCCATCACCCCGAGCTACGAAGCATGAGCCAACCGAGCCAGTTTTCCCTGCTGACGCAGCGTCGTTTTGCCCCCTTTTTCTGGACCCAGTTCCTGGGCGCCTTCAACGACAATCTGTTCAAGACGGCGCTGCTGGTCGTGATGACCTATGACGCGCTGAACTGGACGTCGCTCGATCCGTCCCTGATCAACAACCTGATCCCGGGCCTGTTCATCTTGCCCTATGTGCTGTTCTCGGCCACTTCGGGCCAGATCGCCGACAAATACGACAAGGCCAGGCTGGCGCGCATCGTCAAAGTCGCCGAGATCGTGATCATGCTCATTGCCGGCATCGGCTGGATGACCCATTCGCTGTGGCTCTTGATCGTGGCCGTGGTCGGCATGGGCATGCACTCGACGCTGTTCGGCCCGGTCAAGTACGCTTACCTGCCGCAGAACCTGAAGCCGGATGAACTGGTTGGCGGCAACGGTGTGGTCGAAATGGGCACCTTCGTCGGCATTTTGCTGGGCGAAGTGGCGGGCGCGATCCTGGTCGGCTACAAGCCGAACGGCATCATGCTGGTGGCCGCCGCTACCCTGGTGTTCGCCGTGCTGGGTCTGCTGGCCAGCTGGCGCATCCCGCCCTCGCCGGCGCCGGCGCCGGAACTGCGCATCAGCCGCAACCCGATTGCCGAATCGTGGCGCAACCTGTCGTACTCGCGTCAGAACCGCACCGTGTTCCTGTCGATGCTGGGCAACTCCTGGTTCTGGTTCTATGGCGCCTTGCTGCTGGCCCAGTTCCCGGTGTTTGCCAAGGATTACCTGCGCGGCGACCACAGCGTATTCGTGCTGCTGCTGACCGTGTTTTCGCTCGGCATCGGCGCCGGTTCGCTGCTGTGCGAGCGCCTCTCGGGCCGCAAGGTCGAGATCGGCCTGGTGCCGTTCGGCTCGATCGGCCTGTCGGTGTTCGGCATCGACCTGTATTTCGCCAGCGAAGCGTTCAACACGGTCGCGGCCGCCGGCAGCGTCGGCGCCATGGCCCTGCTGGCCCAGCCGGGCGTGCTGCGCATCCTGGCCGACCTGGTGCTGATCGGCGTGTTCGGCGGCCTGTTCATCGTGCCGCTGTTTGCCCTGATCCAGACCCGCTGCGACCAGAAACATGTCTCGCGCACCATCGCCGGCATGAACATCCTGAACGCGGTGTTCATGGTGGCGTCTGCCGGCGTGGCGATCCTGCTGCTGGGGCAGGGCTTCAGCATCCCCGAACTGTTCCTGACCACGGCGCTGCTCAATGCGGTGGTGGCGGTGTATATCTTCTCGCTGGTGCCGGAATTCCTGATGCGCTTCCTGGCCTGGCTCCTGATCCACACCGTGTACCGGGTGCGCACCGTCGACACCTCGAATATCCCGGTCGAGGGCGCGGCGATCCTGGTGTGCAATCACGTCAGTTATGTCGACGCGATCGTGATCAATGCCGCCAGCCCGCGCCCGATCCGCTTCGTGATGGACCACCGCATCTTCAAGACGCCGTTCCTGCGCTGGATCTTCCGCGCCGTGAACGCGATCCCGATCGCGCCGGCCAAGGAAAATCCGTGGGTGATGGAAAAGGCGTTCGTGGACATTGCCCACGCACTGCACGATGGCGAGCTGGTCTGCATTTTCCCGGAGGGCAAACTAACCACCACGGGCGACCTGAATGAATTCCGCAACGGCATCGCAAGAATCGTCGATCGCAGCCAGGTGCCGGTGATCCCGATGGCGCTGCGCGGCCTGTGGGGCAGCTGGTTCACGCGCGACCAGAGCAATCTGTTCGAACGCCGCATCGCGCGCGGCATGCGCTCGCAGCTGGCGCTGGCGGTCGGCTTGCCGGTGGCGCCGGAACAGGCGACGCCGGAGTATCTGCGTCAGCAAGTGCTGGCGTTGCGCGGAGAGTGGAAGTAGTGAGCAGGTGCCGCCAGGCCGTTCCGAGGGCGGCCGGCATGCCGGCTTGTGCAGGGAAAATCATCGTTGTAACGTGTATCAAAAGCTCAAGATTTTTTCTGCCTCTGATATAATTGTTGACTAGTCGGGGCGTAGCGCAGCCTGGTAGCGTACGTGCATGGGGTGCACGGGGTCGGAGGTTCGAATCCTCTCGCCCCGACCAATAAAATCAAACACTTACAGTGGTAGCTGTATGGAAGAACAGCACTGTATATTAGATGTTCATCTAATATCGGTGCTGTTTTTTTTCGTTAGGCCCACGTGATGGACAAGAATCGCTGGCAATACGTTGGTCTAGCGAGATGAAGTGAACAATAATTTTTACTAGGGCAGACAACATGGGGCAGAAGAGTTTTGGTGTGCGATTCTACAAAGGTGCGGTTCTTGGAGCGCACTCTTCTGTCTCGGAAATTTTGCTTCAGCTGTCCAACGGACAACAACAAGGACAGCCCCTTCCGCATGTGCTCGACGGATCGGTATCTTATGAACTGCGCAGCTTCAATGCCCACAACAACGGGACAGTGTTTACTGGGGTGCTTGCAGTATTGAGGGACGACGCGCCGAACATTCGCGATCATCTGGGTGCTGAGCGGCCATTAGACCTTCAGCCAGGTGAACGTCTCATCGAGAAGAATCATTTTATCCTTTTTAAGGAACGTGATCTTCTCGTGTGGCAAGTCAATGCACGAGCAAGTCATATTAACCGATTCCAACAATATCTCAGTACGGCGTCTAGTTCAATGGTGGGTTTCGATGACATTATTCTGGCAGCGTCGCTAAAGCGCCTCACTGCAGGGGTCGTAAAAAAACTGGAAGTAAAAATTGCTGCCCCAAAGAATCCAGCACTTGTTCCGTCGTCCGACTGGTCTGCTCAGGCGCTGCGAATGATGAGTGGAGTTGGTGCCACTAGCATTTCGATTGATGTATCAACTCGTATGAAAAGTGGTTTGGCAGCAGAAATTAAAAATGTAATTCACCAGTTGAAGGACTCCTCTGAGGCGGAGTCGATAAAGGTAAAATTAGCCGGTGACGCCGAGCCGATTGACTTGGTCGCCGATGCGATTAAAGGAAAGGTATTGGTGAATATGGTCGGAATGTACCCCGATCCATTGGATATGTTTGCGCAGCTTCAGTCGTTAAAAGATGCCAAGAAGGGCGACCTCGATGAATATTTTGGGCAAGGATCTAGCGTTTTGGGTTAAGTGCGCCATTGTTGCGGCGACGTTTAGTTACGCTGGCTACTACTTTGATATGCTGGTGAATCTTAATCCAGAAAGTGCAAGGAATGGTGCTAGTGTGTTATCGCAATTAAGCGGTACCATGCTTGGATTTGTGCTGGCGGCGTTAGCGATACTCACTACATTAGGAAACTCTACACTTGTTGCAAATATGCAGCAAACTGGGCATTTCCCAATGCTTTTAAAACGTATGTTTGGTTCAGTTATGGCTTTTGGTTTGGTTACGTTGAGTGGGGCTATTTTACTTTTCGTACCGCAAGTTCAGATTAACTGGATTTATCCACTTGTAGGAGTGTCGATTTTTTCGGTGATTCTTTTAATAGACGTCTTTCGGAAGCTGTGGGTTGTCTTGGAAGCTCTTTAGAATCTTTATTTGTTTCTCACTATAGTGTGCTCAGAAGATTACAAGTCAAATCGGACAGACCACTCCTGCACATAAGCTGGTCCTTCATCCCCCTCTGGGCGTTCTTCGCCTTTAATTAGCATTCCCGCATTCTGCATGGTAGTTACACGTGCATCGTAAAGTAACGGCAGCAGCGACCCGCCAACCTGGGAATTTGGATCGGTCACACTCGCGACGGTCGACGCGCCAAGGCCGAATAGGCGGACTTCACCAGCGACCGCCAGTGCTGCGCCGATTGCGTGTCCCGATAACCGTTTGCCGCGTTCGCGCAGCCGTTTGACTTGCCCATGCATTCGCCGAGTGTAGCAGCTTTGATCTAGATCAAAATGGCCAGCGGCCTGGGCGATAGGATCGGTGGATGGATGCCCGAACCGACCGCCTGACCGCTGTGTACGTAGACCTTGCCGCGAATATCGCCGACGTGTACGGGATGTTTCCTGGCGTGACCTACCTACATGACCGAGCTGTGGACCTCGACGTCGTGCGGCGCGTGATCCTTGAGCTGGGTCCGCGGCGAGGCGATGGGCACGGTGCACAGACTACCCGAGGCCAGCGGCTCACCAGGATCTGGGCTAGCCAGGACGATTCGCCCACCATCAACGGAAAATAGCAGGGCGGGGCCACGCGGCGTGATGACATGAAAGTCCATCACCGCACCTGCAGGTAACGACTGGCGCCGAAAACGCGCACCGCGGCAACCATGGCCACCCGGCGCCAGGCCGGCACGCCGCACGCCGCCAGCGCTTCGCCATAGACCTGGTCGGCCTGTTCGCGCGGCACGGTGCCGGTTTCATAGAGGTGATCGTGCACCACCGCTGCTTCGTCACCAATGCCGCCGAACAGCCAGTACGTCAAGGGTGCGCGCGGCACGCTTGCGTAGTCTGTGACGAAGCCGGCCGGGACCAGTACCACATCCGCCAACAGTGCCGAGTAGTACGCCAGCGGCGCCAGCAGGATGCGGTCCTTGGTGAAGAGCGACACGCGCTCGTCGCGCAGCTTGGTTAGGAACTCGCTACTTCCATTCGGCATTGTGCACCTCGTTGCCGGTGTAGGTGCCGCTGCACTGCAGGGCGAGGTTCGAGCAGCCGGCCAAGGCGCTGGCCAGCACTAGGATGAAGAAGCGGGCCTTCATTGGAATTCTCCGGTACGCATGAGGGCTGCCAGGCGGACGGCTCGGTTGCCGACCTGCTTGGCCCACTTCGAATCGAGCATCTCGCGCGCAGCGGCGTCGAACTGGCCAGCGCGCATGTGGGTGAGCGCCTGGACGAAGCCGAGCAGGCGATTGATGCCCAGGTTGAAGCACATGTTGGCCAGCGCATTCTGGCGCGCCGGCGTCATCTCGCGCCACCAGGGCAGGCGACGATCGAGCTCTTTCTCGACGATCGCAATGTCGTTTTTGAGCATCAGGTCGATCTCGTCGTCCGAGAACGGGCGGTCAACCAGGTTGCGGCCAACGCCGCCGGTCCACTTGCCGACCGAGTCGAGGTAGATCAGCGGGCGCCGGCCTTCATCGATGGCCAGCTGGGTGATCAGTTTTGCGCGGTCCATGGTCAGCCTTTCAGGTGGGTAACGAGCCAGGTGAAGCCGCTGCCGAGCGTGCCGGCGGCGCCGCCGATCAGCATCAGGGTGCGCCAGCCGCCGCGGGCCTGGGCCAGCTGCTCGAGCACGCGGTCGAGCTTTTCGGACTGGGCGGTATTGATGGCGTCGAGCCGCGCGACTGCAACCTTGAGGTACGAGACCTCGACAGTCAGCGCTGCCAGCTGGATCGCGTTATGTTGTTCGGTGGTGGGAGTCAAAGTTCTCTTTCAGGAAAAGAAAAGGCCACCCGAAGGTGGCCGTATAATTGTTAAAACTACATGGGGTGGCGAATGCACTACGATCCGATCCAGCTGGGCGCTGCGCTCGCTTTCATCATCAATGCCTGGTTGGCGTCACGGCGTAAGTAGCCGGCGCTGCCGTTCCTCCTCCGTTTCCGTACCCATGAACGCCGCCGGCGACAGCAGTAGCCCGCGCTGACCGGCTGGTTGGTGGATGCGAGGCCCGGCCAGCGTGCGCGGCACGTCCAGCGCGCGCCCCGACTGCAGGCCGACCTGGATGTTCTGCAGCGGCTCGCCGATCGCGGCTTGGCCGAACGGGATTTTCGACAGCACCGACTGGCTGAGCACACGCTCGAGCAAGCCACCGATTGCACCGGCCGTGTTCGAGTTGTTCACCGCAGCGCCGGTCGGCTGGAACTGCTCATAGCGCGACACGCGGCCCAGGGCCTTGAGCTGGGTGATTTCCTCGGGCTTGAAGAACAAGCGCAGCTTGCGGTCACCAATCGCGTCTAGCGCGCCGGTGTAGGCCGCGCTGCTGAAATTGCCCACCTCGTCGGCCTGGCCGTTCAGTGCCTTGCTCTTCAGGTGGCCGACGATCTGCTCGCGAACGGCCTGCATGGCGTCCGGACTTCCCTTGATCGAGTTCTTCATCTGCGCCACGCCCATCACGCTGGCCTTGCTGCCATTGCCGACGATGAACTGCTGAACGAAGCGATCGGGCTCGATGCCGTCACGAACGGCCTGCAGCGCGGGCGTGCGCTCCACGATCTGCATCCACGAGCGGTTCATGCGCCGGGCCTTGCCGAAAGCGTCGAGCGCTTCTTGGCCCAGGTCCTGCGCTTGCTGGCCACCTCCCGCGACCAGGCCGCCTTGCGTGGTCAGCTGGTTTCCTCCGAAGGCTTCTGCCGGCGCGGCGCGGCGCCCGACCAGCGGCGTTTCGTCCAGTGCCTGCCGCACGGCGCCCAGTGCAAAGCGAACGTTTCCGTCCATGCTGCTGCGCTGCAGGCGGCCGATGCTGGTCTTGAACTGTTCGGCGATCTCGACGGTCAGCGGGATCGAACCGTCAGCGAAGCCGTTCAGCTTGTTCCGGATGTCCGGCGTCAGGAACGATTCCACATTCGCTTCGTGCAGCAAGTCGCCAGCGCGGTTCGTAAAGGTCACGTGATCCAGCGTGGCGCTGCGGCCGGCGCTGTCCCGCGCCTTGTCGTACAGGCCACCGATGATCTGCTGCGCGCGCGCATCGCGGCCGGCGAGGGCGCCGATCACGCGCTCACCGCCAGCATAGGCATCATCCGTCGCGCCGGCGCCCAGGTTGTTCAGGCCCTGCTTGAGCAGCTGGTTGTTCCGGTTCTCGGTCTGGCCCAGGAACTGCGCGGTCGTGTCCCGGCTGTTCACGCCCAGCTTCGACAGGTTCTTCTGTTGCGTCACGATAGCCGGGTCCAGCGTCAGGCCGGCGCGCGTCGGCGTCAGCCCGGTGAGCCGGTAGTCGGCCAAGCGCCGCACCGCGTCCGGCGATACCTGGTCACTGGTGCGGAACGCCGCGGCGACGTCGTTGCGGATGCTCTGCGCCACTTGCTCGGGGAGCTGCTCGAGCGTGACGCCGGACGGGCGCAGCGCGTTCTCGATCGTGATGTTGATCTGCTGCGCCTGCTCAGGCGTCGGCGCTGGTGGTTGCAGGCGGCGCGCCACGGCGCCGACCGCGCGCTGTGCGCCACCCATTGCCGCCGGCGCCGCCACGCCAGCCGCCAGCGACGCTACCAGCTGCGCACCATCGCCGCCGCCGGTCTCGCGCGTGTAGCCGCCAGCCAGGCCAGCGGCACCGGCCGACGCCAGCTGCTGGCCTGGGTTCGACGCCAGCAGGCGCGCCACCCCCTGCGCGGTGCCGGACAGGCCCTGTGCAGCCTTCGAAGCGGCGCCAAGCGTGCCGCCACCACCAGCCACCAGGCGCGTGGCGTCGCCAACAATGCGCTCGGTCGACGTGCGCGGCTGCGGCAGACCCACGGCATCCGCCAGCGCGGCGCCGGTGCGCGCGGTCGGCGCGTTGCCCAGCACCGGCGCGGCCAGCGTGCGCAGCGGATTGCCGACGAAGGTGTCGAATACCTCGCCTGCGCCTTCGACAGCGTGGCGCGCGGTCAGACCGACCTGTCGCGGCACGTCGGCGATAGCGTCGCCCAGGTCTTTGCCGAACGGCTTGGCCTGCTTCGGCGCCGCCGCCATCTTGAAGCTGCGCTGAGCGTATGCCAGCACGTCCTGCTCGCTGGCGCCGTCTGGGGCGGTTACCTCGAACGTTTTGCCGTCCGGGCCGGTGATTTGGTACTTTGGCATCAGTCCACCTTTCGAATTGACCAGCCGCCACCGGTGGCCGGCGCTGCCGGCGCGCTCGGGCGCTCATAGCTCGACGTATCGAGCGGGTTGTGGCCGTAGTTGGCACGAATACCGTCGACGTTCAACTTGCGCAGCTGCGCGCCGCGCTGGTTAATGTTGCGGATCTCGCCCAGACGCTGTTTCACCAGGTCGGTATCGTTGATGTTTTGGAACAGTTCGTTCCACGCGCGCTGGGCATCGCCGTCGGTCTGCACACCAGCATTCAGGCGCAGCGAGTCGTTGCGCAGCTTTTCCAGCGTCGATTGGAACGAGGCCAAGTTGCGGCTGCCCTCGGTCGACATGCCGGCCGAGTTCAGGCCGCGGTTGACGAAGTTCGACACAGGACCGAACGACAGCTTGCCGCCGTCGATCTGACCCTGGATGCGCGCCAGCTGGTCATCGATGCCAGTAGCGGTCGCCAGCGCGTCCAGTTCGGTTTGCTGCATCTTGAGCGCGCCGGCCGGCAGCGGCTTGTTCGACGGCATCGCGGCGGCTGCGCGCGCGTCAGCCATATTCTGGCCGCGCATGGTGATGTCTTGGCCCCGGCGCTGGGTGGCGGCCGACAGCAGGGCGTCCGGCGACGCCGTATTCCCCAGTGAGCGCACAGTTGCACCGGTGAACGAGTTGACCAGGTCGGTAGTGCCGCCGCGATTGACCTTCTCCAGCTTCTCGGCCACTTCCAGCGGCACTGGCATACCGCTCGTGCCGTCTTCGAAGAAGGGCGCGAACATCACGCTGCCGTTCTGCTGCACCTTCTCCCAGCCCTTGACCTTCGGCTGCAGCTTCAGCGCCTGATCCTCGGCTGCATTGGCCTCGGCCGCATAACCGTTGTCGCGCAGGTGCTGCGCGTACTGCAGGCGCTCTTGCACCAGCGCGTTGCGGCTACCGCCGCCACCTGGCCCGGCCTGCGCGACCGTCATCGACGGCTGCTGCGCTGCCGCCGCCGCGGGCATGCCGCCGCTCGAAACCAGATCGCGGAACATCGTGTCGGCAGAGCGCGGCGCCGGCATTGGCGACGCCCCCTGCTGGTCGCCCCGCGACTTGCCGTAGGCGGTGGTCAGCGACAGCAGGTTCTGCGCGCGCTGGCGCGCTGCTTCTTGCGCCGCGAGGTCGCTCTCGGCGTTTTTGATCTGCAGCCCGCGGAGCTGCTCGACTTGGCCAAGCTGCCGCGCTTGCTGTTCCTGCTGCTGGTACGCGCCCAGCCCGCCGCCGAGGATCTGGCCCAAGCTGGTCGGCGTGCGCGACGGCCCCGACGCCTGGAGAATCTGTGCTGCCGCCGCCAGCAGCCCCTGCGATTGCGACGAGCCGCCGAACATGTCGAAAATGCCTGCCATGATGATCCTTAAAAGAAAGAGCCGGAGCCGAACAGGCTGCCGCCTTTGGTGCCGATGCCGAGCAGGTCACCGAGGCCGCCCGACGAGCCGGAGCTGCTGCCGCCGAACATGCCGGCGAGCTGGCCGCCCATCAGCGCGCCACCCAGCGCGTTGCCGGTGGGGTTGCTGTACAGCGGCTGCGAATTGGTGGTCGAGCTGTTCGCTCCCAGGTACGGCGCCAGCAGCGAGTTCACGCCTTGAGCCTTGTTGATGCCGTAGTTGTCCTGCGCATTTACCGCGCCCGAAGTCTGGCCAAGCAGGCCGGACAGCAGGCCACCACCAACCGCTGCGCTGCTGTTGTTCTGCCCGTTGTTGGTGAGCTGGGCCTGCAGGTTCGCCACAGTGGTTTGCTGCTGCAGTCCGGCGTTGAACTGGTTTGCGTTCTGCGCCAGGCCTGCGTTCGTCTTGAGCACGTCGTTGTGCGTGCCGACGTTCATGAACTCGGCCTGGTTCTTTGTGGCCGCGTCCTGTTGCGCTACGCCGTATTGCTGCGCGCCCAGGCCCTGCGTCGCCGACAGTGCGCGGTTTGAATCGGTCTCGTAGGCGTTCGCTTTGGCGCCCACCGCGGCATTGGTGGCGTTTTGGCTGAACTGCGAAGCCGCGCGCGCCATTTCGGTCTGTTGAGTGCCGATCGCGTTGCCCTCGGCAATGCCCTGGCGCGAGCCGCCATACTGGCCGGCCAGCACCGAATTGCTTCGGATGGACGGCATGATGTTCTGCATCAAATTCTTCGTGCTGTCGTCCTGCAGCTGCTGGAAGCCCAGGCGGTTCTGCGCGATCGCGCCGTCGATTGACTTGTCCAGGTAGGGATTCGCGCCCGGCGTGCCGTTGATGAAACGATCGTACGACCCGGTCAGATCCATGTTGTTCTGCCCTGGTGCCTTGACCATGTTGCCAGTCGCCCAGGCGGGGCTGTTCATGTGCGTTGCGGTCGTCGGCGCCACGCTTGCTGCTTGCGGAGCTGCATTGCCGCTGAGCAGGCCATTGGCTGCGCCGCGCACCGCGCTCAGGTCGGCACCGCCATTCTGGTTCAGATAGTTTGCGTTCGTCTGCGACCAGTTCTTCGACGCGTCCGACTGCGGGGTGTTCAGCAAGCCCTGAAACTGGCCCAGCAAGCCCTGCTGGCCGCCGGTGCCGAACAGCATGTTCGAGATGCGCGGGTCCAGCTGCTGCTGGGTGGTCGAGGTCTGCGACTTCGGCTGGCCGCTGCCGCTGATCGCGCCGCCCAGCGCGCCGCCGATGGCGCCGCCGACTGGCCCGCCGAGGAAAGTGCCCGCGATTGGTGCGGCGATGCCGACGAGGTCTTTCAAGAAACCCATGATGTTGCCTTTCGTTGATTGGCTGATTCAGCCGAGGAAATTCCATTTGCCGGCGCCGTAGCGATACAGGCCGGCGCCACTGCCCGGGTTCCACTGCGCGCCGTCGGCGTTTCGAAGCATGCCGTCGCGTGGCTTAGCCGGCGGCGAGTACATGGTAGGCAGGAAGCCGTCGGCCACTGCGTCCGTAACGGCCTTCAACTTGGCCAGCTCCTCGCGCAGGAAGCGCTGCATCTGCGCCAAGTCCGCCGGCGGGTCGCCCGGCTGGTAGGTAGTCATGCTGCTGTTTGTCGGGCGCATCAGAATTCTCCTGCGTCGTTCACCTCGAGCGCGAAGCCGTCCAGGCGCCAGGTGTACGCGGTGCCGGTCTCGAAGCGCACCGCGATGTAGCGGCCCGAGATGAAGCGGTCCAGCTTGAGGGTGCTGCCGATTACGTAGGTCAGCGGCGCCGACCAGGTGGGCTCGCCGTCGGGTGCGTCGGCCGCGCCCAGGCGGACGATGACCGTGCCGCCGCGGTTGCCGGTGATGCGCGGCCGGATCCCGCTGACCAGCTTGATGCGCTCCGGCGCGTCGAACCCTAGACCGCGGCGCTCGAGCCATGCATCCGGCAGCGCGCCGTCGAAGCTGGCCGACGCGTCGAGCAGGAACAGCTTGCTGTCGGCGCTGCCCATCATCACGCGGGCGGTGTCAGGCGTGTAATCCGGTCCGTTCCACGCGGTCAGGTCGCTATCCCAGGGCGCCGAGTCCTGCTCCCAGTTTCCGGCCAGCGAGTTGTCGACTGGACCGTAGGCCGCGTGCGTGACGTTCGGCAGGCTGCGGAAGGTAACCGTGCCGTCGACGTAGTTGTAAACCAGCGCCGTGTCGCACCACGTGGCGCCGATCGCTGGGTATGCCACCAGGATCTCGTTGAGGAAGGTGTTCTTGAATACGAACACCTTGCCCTGGTTGGCGACGTCGATGTTCTGGAAGAAGTAGCGGCGCGCCTTCTTGTCGAGCACCGATTTGGCCGAGAAGCCGTCGTGCATCACGATGTCCGAGCCGGTCACCGCGAAGTGCATGGCACCGAAGCCAGCTTCGAACTCGACCGCGCAGTTCATGTTCAGCAGGCCGCTCATGCCCGACACCTTGCGCGGCTTCAGGATGAACTGGCCGCCGATGTAGTCGATCGCGTAGGTACTCGACTCCTTGTAGACGATCAGGCTGTCTTTCAGGCCCAGGCCGTCGACGATCGGGTCTTGACCTTCGGCCAGGTCGAACTCGCCGGCATCCTGGGTGGCGTCCGCTTCGTTCCAGGTGGAGGGCAGGGCGCCCGGCACCGCCAGGCTTGACCACTTCACCATGTACGCCATGCGCGCGCCGGCGCGGGTGATATTCAGCGCGATCAGCATGTTCTTGTACTGGCGCAGCACCTTGCACGACGTGTTGGACGGCCAGGCCGGTAGATCCACGAATTTCTGTGTCAGGTTCGTGTTCCAGTACATGGGCGCTTTGCCGTCGCCAGCGTTCAACACCGGGATCCCGCCGAACACGCAACCGGACCAGGCATTGATGGCGCCGGCGCGCGCGGTCGCGTGCGTGATGTCTGTGTGCACCGACGCACCGGTTGCGTTCGACACGGCAAATTGCTTGCTGGCCGAGGCGTACAGCCAGTAGCGCGCGCCGGCGACGTTCGCCTGCAGCAGGTACTGCGGCGCCGCCGGAGGATTGTCATACACGCGGCCGTGGCCGAGAAACTGCAGCGCGGCGCCATCCTGGAAGCGAACGTTCTTCGCGCCGGACCAGGCATTAAGCGGCAGTTCGGCGGGCGCGATGTCCGCAACGACGCCTACCGCGCCGGGCATCTTGAATTCGATTTTTGCCATGTTATTGGTAGTAGCTGATGGTGATCGAGGCGCCCGCTGGAATCACGAGCTGGTAGTTCGTGCCGGGTGTGACCGCAACATTTTTCACTTCGCGTGGTGTCGCTTCGCCGCCGGTACCACCAATGAAGGTCTGGCCGAAGCCGGTTGCAGAAGCACCTATCGTTGGATCGGTGCCTGTGCCTGGGATGTATCTGTAGTCGTAATAACGACAGGTTGTTACTTCGTAGTAGACAGATCCGCTGGTAGGTTGCGTATCGCAGTAGTCGGCTGGCACGGCACCTGGATATGGCCCTTGCGGAGTCCCTATGTTGACGAAGTCAGGCCCACCATCAATTCGCTTATACGATTGATGCACAGTGAGCATGTACCCGGCCCGCCCGGATGTTCCTGATGTGCCTGGTGAGCCAGCCGCGCCCTTGCCAACGATCGATTCCAGCCTTGACACGCCAAAAGGGATGGGCGCTGTAGCGTTGGCCGTGTACGTTTTTACGACCAGTTCGCGACGGCGGCCGATCGCCAGTGCCATCATCCACGGCTTCATGCAGCCCGCCCGTACACCACGCCATCACCAAACGAGAACAGCACCACACGTGCACGGCCGCTGGCTGGGAAGGTGATGCCGGACGAACTGAATGTGGCGGTCTCCGTGCCGTCGGATTTAATCCAGATGATGCCGGTGGTGACCGGTGGGTAAGCACCGTAGTTCGTCAGCTCGAGCAGGATGCCAGCGATGCGCCCAGTAGGGAAGCCAGTAACGGTCAGCGTATGCGCGCCAGTAGCCTTGATCTTCTGGCCGTCGCCTTTTTTGAAGTCGATGACGACAGTCCCGGTCGAGGCGTTGCCGTTGTCGAAAATCGGATCGCCGCGGCTGTCGAGCGAGACCCACTGTCCATTCGTCCCGTTCGAGCCGAACACCTTTCCCGCATTCGCGGGATCATCGACGCCAGGGACGGATGCGCTGATCACCAGCTGGTCGACGTAGTTTTGGGTGATGCTGTCGAGCCGGAACTTGGTGCCGTCCCAGAACACCGTATAAATGCGGCCAGCCGCCAGATCACCAGCGCGCAGCGGCGCGTTGGAAACCGACACAACAGGTTTCGCACCCAAGCCAGAAATGTTCAGCGTGCACTCGCCAGTATTCGTAGCCAGTGGCGCGAAGACGACCAGCATGCGCGGTGAGTACGCGGCGAGCTGCGTCGCGGGAGCAAGCGTATAGGCGTTCGCTGCACCACCATCCACACCGGTGATCAGCACCGCGCCCAGGAAGCCGGCGAAGCTGTTCTTGATGCCCTTCTTGATGGCGCGGATATTGTCGTCGCCCTCACTCTTTGGCGAGGCGCCGCTCGGATTGGTCGGGTCCAGGTCGCCGATATGATTAACGTTTTCGACTGCCATGTTTATTCCTTAGCTTTTCGGTCGGGCCGAACCACTAGATCGGCGCTGATAGATGGGTCGAAGTCAAGAACACCGACCGCATCCGCGTATTTGGCTTCCCACATTTGCAGCTTGGGCATATCGCCGGTGTAAAGCAGCGCGGCGCACATGGTCGCCGCCAGATACAGGCCAGCGTGCTGCTCAATCAGCCAGTTCGAGCCGCCGTTGTCGGCCAGGGCCGGAACTTCCGCGACCCATCGCTTGCGTAGCTCACTGTTAATGCGCTGCTCGGCGAAGATGACGCAATCGGCAATGACGCCATCCAGATCGGTGCGGTGAAGCCAGTCGGCTACTGATTTTTTCAGCCACTCATAGTCGCGTGCGGACGCGCTGGCAGTGGTTTTTACGATGATGGTCATGGTGATGATCCAGGCTTTATAGCGGCAGTTCGTCGGATCGGATCTCGGCGTTGAGGATCTGCGCTGCGCGACCAGGGCCGATGATTCCCATCGTCTCCAGGTCCTGCACGCCTGCTCGGGTTGTGGTCATGTCCAGGTCGACGTACGCTGCGGCCCGCACATCGGCCAAGTAGACCCGCAAGGTCGCTGCGCGCTGGCGTAGCGCCGGGCCCAGTGCTGGGTCATCCAACGTGGCCAGTTCGATGGCAACTTTCTCAGCTCCGGTGAAGCGGTTCCGGAAAGCGAATTCAGTGATGCAGCGCGGCTGCGGTGGCGCAGACTCGCCGGCGCGGGCTTCAATCTCAGCAGCTTCGTTAGGAGTCGCGTCACGCTCGCGTTGTTTGCCGGCTTCGCTATCCCAGTATGTGATTCGATGGATCATGGGGTGCCCTTATGTGTTCTTGATGCCGTACACGCGCACCGTGCCGCCAGTAAAATTGCCAGCCGCGCTCAAGAAGAGCTGAAAGCCACTGGCTACTTGCGTGCCGACAAACAGGCCTTCCGCTATCAGTGAGACGTAAGTTCCTGAGCCGTTCGCGTAAATGTTCCGGCATCCGATGGCTTTTACATTCACTGGATCGTTGGCGTTACGAATTTCCAACGTCCCACTGATTGGCACCTGAGCGGTGCCGAAGTTGAAGCCATCTTGAGTTGCAGACGTTGTCGTATTGCCGGGATTCATCGACGACGTGTACAGTGCGCCAGCATTAGCGGCGCCGGCGGTCGCCAACCGTAAGCGGATTCCTGCGCTTGACGATGCAGCCAGACCTTCGAACTCCACCACGTACTTGTTGTACTGGGCCGAGAAAAGTGTGAGGAAGTTGATCAGCGCTACCGGGCTTGTGATGGTGGCGGCCCCGATTAAGACCATTGCACTGGCGCCAGCGCCGGGCGCCGACAGCAGGCCGCTGGCGTCGATAGTTAAATTCGCACCAACTTTGACGCCGCCGAGACTGCCAGTGCTGGCGATAGGAAGCCGATAATCTTCGCCACTATTCAGCTCCTCAAGAGTAGCCTCGATCTCGTCAAGAATTTCCGAGAGAGGAATCTCGCCATGGCTCACCATTGACGACCCGCTCGGCGCCGACAGCTGCGCCAGCGTTGCATACGGATCGTCCGCCGGGTCGTCCAGCACCACCTCGCGCGTGAACGTTTCGAAGCGCGGGCTGGTGAAGGTCAGCGTGTACTTGCCGTCTGCTGCGTAGAAGCCGAAATAGCCGTCGTTGTTGGTGACCAGCGGCTGCTGCAGCGGCGTGGTGCCGTTGTCGGAATAAATGGAAGCCGGCAGGCCGGACGCGCCGTCGGTGACGACAATCGAAGCGCCGGACAGCGGCCGCAGCACGCCGCTGGTGTTCGCGGTCAGGTTGTGCTCGTACTTTTGCATGGTCAGAGCTTCCCTTTCCAAATGCGGAACATGCTGTTGTCCGGATGCTCGACCAGGCGCTTGATGTGCACCTCGTCGCCCATGAATTCGTGGAAGCTGATCTTGTGGTCGTTGCAGTACTTCTCGACGATCACTTCCGGGATGCGCGCCGCGTGTTTGACGTCGGCAGTGCCATGCAGTCCTTCGTTATGGCGGTGCACAGCGTCTTCGAGAATCGCGGTGCAGTCTTGCGAGCGGCCGATAATCAGCCGGTCGTCCTGCGTAAAAATGCGGGTGTCGAGTTTCATTCGATTCTTTCAGTTATAGCGATGTCGGCTCGTTGAGCTGCGACGAGATTGCCCGGTCGCGGCAGGGCCGCTCACATACGGTTCTGTGGTGATGGACTTCGACAGCGGCTCGGATCGGTTGCCTGCGGCGTCATAGGCACGCACATAAACAGCGTAGGTGCTGGCAGCAGAAAGCCCGTTCAGCACGGCTGTGCGGCTGGTCGGCATGGCGACGTAGGTTTTGCCGCCGTCGATGCTGTACTCGTAGCCCACCACGGCGACATCGTCTGTCGCAGGGCCAACCGCGATCGTGGCGCCATTCGAAGTCACGTTTGTGACGGTGATTACGCCTGGTAGCACTGGTGCAGTCGTGTCCTGCCCTGGTACCGCGCCAGCATCTGGTTCGATCGCCATATCCGTCTCGGCCAAAAGCGGCAACGGCTGCTCGGTGTTGCCGTAGATCGGCGTGCCGACGGGCGGCGCCGAGCCGGCCAGGTACTGCAGCGTCTCGGCAGGGCGATCGCAGCGCACGCGCAGCACGCTCGCATTGACGCGATCGACGCCCAGCACCGTGATCGGCTGCTTGTCGAAGCCGGTACCGGTAAAACCGGTGGCCGATGCCGGCACGTTGAGGTCCGTCGAGCCGCGGTGCGTGACTTGCACCAGCACATCGTTGCCCGATGCGGTCATGCCCTTGATGTACGGCGAGCCCATCGGCACGCCGTCGTAAATCGTCGTACCGGACTGGAAAGAGCTGCGCACGTTCAGCGCAGGGTACCCGGCTGCCGATGGCGACAGGTGGGTACCGTCGCTCGTCAGCATGAGGAAGTCCAGCGTTTGCACGTGGATCACGTACGGTTTTTTGCCCACCCGGTTCTCGGCCATGCGCACCATGTTCGATTGGGCATCGAACGACTCTTTCGTGCCGGCGCTGAAAGCGGTGCGCCGGTTGTAGCCGACGAGAATGATCCAGAGCTGCTGGTTGCCGGCTCGGTCGCGCACACGTTGGATCAGAGTGTCTAGATTTGCTTCGTGCTGCTCGCTGCTCTGTACGAGGCCCATGGCCGCGTCGTTAGAGCCGACTGTGATCACGCAGCTGGAGAAGCCGCCAACGTCAGCCACGTCGGCCACGAATGCGGTCCAGCCGATATAGCTGAGGGTAAGCCAGTCCTTCAGCGTGCTGCCGCCTCGACCCGAGTCGATCATGCCGAACGGTACGCCTGACTTTTCGGCGAGCGCGTTGGCGGCAATGATCGCGCCCCCGACTGTACCGAACGAGCGCCAGCCGACCCCGTCGTAGTAAGACACGTCGTCGCGCGGGGTCAGGCCTGAGCCGGACGAACTCGTGAAACCGCGTTCGGCGCCGCTCGAGCCGATCCAGGCCTGGATGTCACCCACGCCCACACGGTTCGTGCTGATGTCGGTGCGTGCCAGCTCGACACCGGCTTTCATGCTGCGTTCGACCAGGTGGTACATGCCGCCAGACGGGATCTGCGGCGCGGCCTGCCACGTGTTGGCGCCGATCGTGGCGTTCGTGCTTGCCCAATCCTTGATGACGTCGGCGCCGTTTGCACCCAAGATGCGCTGTTCGATGCTGTCTGGCGTGGCGCCAGCGAAGGCGCCGGACACGGCAACGGCGACGGCGGCGCTGCCGATCACGCGCTGAACGATGCGATTGACAGGCAGCGCGTTGAGAGACAGCGTGTTGCTCGGCTGCGGTTCTGGTTCCGGCTCTGGATCAGGATCGGGGTTTGGCGCGGCGCCGCCAGTAAAGTTGTACGCCGGCTCGGCGCTGGTGGTCGGCGTGCCAGTCTGCGTGAACGGCAGTTTGTTCGGGCCAGCGTCGACGATGTCGTTGGCGGTAGCCATGCGCACGTAGATCACCGGCACCTTTTTCAGATCGGTGATCAAGTCCTCGCCGTTGGCCATGCGCACGATCTCGGCCAGCGTGATGCTGCCGAGGCCGAAGCCTGTCCGGCTGTGCGACTGATCGCTCCGACGGTTGGCAGCGCCGTCGGCGCGCCCACCGATCACGAACGCCGATCCGTTCAGCTCTTTTAGCAGGAGCGGGCTGACACTGGAACCCTCCAGCACTACGCTTGCTTCGGTGGCAATAACACCGGCCACGATCGGGCAGCGATACAGACGCACGGTGGTGCCGTCGCTATGTAGAAGGTACTGATGCTCGCCTTGCGTCAACTTTGTAGCAGCAACAATTGGCGCATCCGCGGTTGCCGTTACGGTATCAGCGAACACCACGATGCGCCCTTGGAGACTGCCAATGGTCGAACCGGACGTATAGAAGGCGATGTTCAGCGAGCCGGCAGCGCCGAAATTGCCCGTCGAAATGAAGTACTGCGGGTTGTCGCCCGTCACCAGGCCGTCGTAACGGATGGTGAAGAAGAAAAACCAAGGTTGGGCCGCTGGGATCGTCAGCAGTGGGCTGTCCGCGGTAGCAAGGGACTGGTTGCCAGCGGCGCGATTATTCTTGATCATAAGCAGCCTTGGATGGGGATGGCTACAAGCCTTCGCCGTTCGTGAAATACAGGTTGGTGGTGCCGCTGGCGGTGACCGCGGCGACGTGGCTTGCGGCGCCAGTGGTGAAAGTCTCGGTGGCGCCGGCCTTGATCGGCATCTTTGCGGTGTTGGCCGTCACGGTGGCATCGCCGAAGTGCAGGAACGCCGTCGACGCGCCGTCATTGATGACGCGCACCACGCTCGAGTGCGGGTCGAGTTGCGCGCGTGCCGAAGCAGTGGTGACCGCCAGCAGCACCGTGTCGGCGCCGGACGGCATGAAGGTTTTCAGGGTCATGGGTGTTCCGTGCGTGGGTAAAAAAAAGACAGCCCCGAAGGGCTGCCCTTGTTGCTGCATGCGCTGTCGCTTACAGCACGTCCAGCACGGCGCCGTTGGCCTGCGGGTTGATCGCTTCCAGGGTGCCTTCCAGCAGGATCTGGTTGCGCTCGCTGTCGCCGGTCTTGGCCAGCGGCGTCTTCTGCCATGGACGCAGGGTGGCGAAGGCCCATTTGTCCGACTGCAGCACGAACACGTCGCGCGGGCGCTGTTGCAGGTTCACGACTGCTTTCAGGGTGCCGAAGTCCGACACGTAGACGTCGATCGAAGCATTCAGCTTGGTGTCGGCGTCCTTCTGGCGGGTGGCGTTACCAGTGAAGGTCGAGAAGGTCTGCTTCTGCGTCGCGCCCAGCATCAGCACGTTCGGGCGGCCGCCGGCGATGTAGGTCTTCTGCAGCGTGTCCTTCAGCAGCGTTTCGGTAAAGGCGCGCTGGGTGCCGTCGGTCTGCGCCACGTTGGTGATGTAGTTCGGGGCGACGTAGCCCGCGCCCGAGCTGACATTTGCGCCGACCATCCAGCCGACCAGGCCGCGCATCTGGCGGGGGCCATTGGCGGTCACGCCGTTGCGGGTCAGCGCGAATTCCAGATCGAGCTTCATCTCGGCCGACTTCAGAGCCATCTGCTTGGCCATTTCCGATTTCTTACCGGCTTTGTCGACGATTTCCTGGGTGCCCGACACGCTGGCCGATTCTTTCAGGATCTGCGTGTAGTTGTTCAGACGAACCTGCGGGGTCGTGGCGGTCGACGTGGTGTCATCGCCTTCGGCGTGCGCGTTCGGCTTGGCGGCACGCAGCGCCTGGGTCTGGAACTCGTGGTTGGTGCCCGAAGCCTTTGCCTTGCCGATCATCGAGTAGAGCGGCGTCTCGGTCGGGGTGATCATGTCGATGATGTCGGTCAGGTCTTCGCGGTTGCCGACGGCGGCGGTCGAAACGTAGGTATTGGTTGGTGCGGGCATCATGCCCTCCTAAATTGGGTGGGTTACAGGAACTGCGAGAAAGCGGCGGCGGCGTCGCGGACGGAACCGGACTGCTTGAGCTGCTTGATCGCGGTGGTGCGGCCATCGCCGGGGCGCGCCGAATCAGCGTTACCCGGGCGCTCAACCTTCGGCGGCGCGCTGGCCACCTTCTTGGTCGTGGTGCGGGCGCGCTCCATCAGGGCGTCGAACTGCATGGCCTTGCGCGCCAGGATCACCGAGCGGAAGTCGGTGAAGTCCGATTCCTCGGGCTGGTATCCCTGCGTCGCCAGGTATTGCTGGATCTCGGCAACTTCCGCTTTGGCCTTGGCTGGGTCTTTCCACTCGGGCAACTTGGCGAGGAGCTGCTCTCGCTGATGCTCGAAGTGTTGACGCTGGGCTTCGGCCGTTTCGGCGTTGCGTTGATCGGTGATCTTTTGCAGTTCCTGCTGGGCCTGTTGTAGCTCCGCTTGTCTTGCTTGCAAGGTGCGTTGCGTCGACAGGTATGCCACCGGATCGGACTGCAGAAGTTCGTCGGTGAGCTGCGCCGCGAGGGCGTTCAGCTCGTACGTTGCTTGATTGGCGAAGTTGCCAAGCTTGCCTGCGTATTCGTCGCGCTGGGCGCGGGCCTGCGCTGTCTCGGCGTCAGCGACTTTGCGTTGCTCGGCCACCTCGGCCGTCTTGCGGCTGTAGTCGGCCTGCCGCATGCCGGCCTTCACGTGCTCGGCCATCTCGTCGGCGGTCAGGGTGACGTCCTTGCCGTCGACCTTGATCGTGAACGACTGTGGCGCGTCGGCGGCCGCAGGATCGGCAACGCCGGCATCTTCGCGCGCCAAGCGCTCGGCAGCCTGCTCTTCGGTCTCGGCGCCGGCGTCGGCGTCTGCCGTAGCGTGAGCATCCGCCGGCGTGGCGTCGGGCTCATCGTCCAGGCGCGACTCGAACGCGCTGGCAGCGCTGAACGTGTCCAGTGGGCCGCTGCCGCCGGCGCCGCCGGTCGTGCCGTCAGTGGCTTGCTCGCGGAAAGCGGCGCCGGGGAATTTCCAGTATTTCGGGTGCATTCGTTATCCTTCGATCGCGACGATTTCGCCGCTGGAGACTTGATAGGCTGGGGAGCCGATGAGAACCTGGGCGTTGATGCCGTTGCCCAGGTCGAACAGATCGCCCCGCGGCTCGGGGTACCAGATGCGCGTGGTCAGGCGTGCGTCCTTCCGGGCAGGCTCGATGACGTCGAGCCAGTCGCACACCTGGCCAGCAGGGCGCGTGCCGGCCATCACAGGCTGATCCCCTGGGCCCGGTCCTTCGCCAGCTGGTTCGCCTGGTGCTCGCGCTCGATGTTTGCCATTCGACCGTCCAGCATTGACGCCTCCAGCGTCGAGCGCAGCTTGTGCAGCAGCTTGACCGTCATCCACAGGGTTTCGCGCCCGTTTGGGTCGCGGGCGGGGGAGTTCTTCCATGCTTCAATGTGCTCCTGTTCGATGTCGGCAAACGCCTTGGCGAATGCCGGGTTATCCAGCACCTGGCGCGCCTGGTCGCCTTGGGTGATGCGTTGGTCAAGCGTTTCCATTGGCTGCCATGTCCTCGTTCGATTGGGCCTCTGCTTCGGCCAGGGATTCGCTCTTGTGCTGCGCTGCGATCTGCGCTTTGACGATGTCGGCGTCGTGCTGCAGATTGACCTTCCATTGTTCGAACGCCAGCTTTTCGCGCTCGAAGTCGATCTTGGCCATCTGCTCGTCGTGCCGGCGCTGCGCGTCTCGCTCGGCCTGTTCGGCTTCGAGCTGGATACGCACCGTCTGCTGCTGGGCTTCCAGCTCCTGGCGGTTGCGATCGACTTCCATCTGCTGCTGCGCCAGCATCTGCGCTTTCTGCATCTCGGCCTGCAGCGTCATCTGCGCCTTCTCGCGCTCGAACTCCAGCTGGTCCTTGCGCGACTGTGCGTCGAGCTGCGCCTTGACCGTGGCCGGATCCTGCTGCGGCTGCTTCTGCGGCATCTGCGTCGGGTCGGTGAAGAAGCGATCAGCGTCGCGGAAGCCCAGGGCCTCGGTCAGCTTCTTGTCGGCGGCGAACAGGTTGGCCGGGGTGGCGTAGCCGATCTGCAGCGCCTGCACCTGGGATTGCTTCAGGGCCATCAGGTGCTGCACCAGTTGGTCCTTGTTGCCGGTGCCGAGGCCTACGCCGGGCGCCATGTCGAACTGGTTCGTCCACTCGCGCGGATCCACGTCGACCCAGCCGCCGGACAGCTTCACCTGCTCGGCCTTGTTCTGGTACTGCGACACCAGCCGCAGCATCTTCTTGAACAGCCGCGCGAACCCGGTTTCGGCCATCGTGCGCGCCACCAGCTCGAGGCGCTCATCTGCCCGGTTGGTGACGATGTTCGACTGCGTGGCGGTCTGTGCGACCTGCATGCCGCCACCCTGGCTCTGCCGGGTGTAGCCGGTGGCTTCCTCGGCGTCGCGCTCAGCGGCCTCCATCATGCTCATTGCACTGCCGAGGTCGCCCACGCCCTGGTCGAGTCGACCGACGGCGCCAGGCGTCTTCACGCGCACCACGCCACCAGGTCGGCTGTTCAGCAGGTCGTCGATGTTGACTTGCTGGTCGACCGCGAAGTAGCGGCCATTCACCTGCAGGTACAGGTTGTCGAGCACCGAGCGCTTGAGGCTGGTCTTGATCTTCTGGTGCGGCATGGCTAGGTCGGCCATTGACCAGCCGAAGAACTGGTGCGGTAGCGGGATCGACGCCAGGTCGACGAACGGGTTGGCGTCCACCTTTTCGCGATCGAGGATCTTTCCGCCGGCGCGCATGACCTTGAACAGGGCAGGGCCGTCACCGTCGATGTCGGCGTAGACGTAGCACTCTTCCAGCCAGACCATGCGGGAATCGGCATCCTGCGCTTCGGCAGGTGCGGTGACCTGGTTGTTCAGCCCGAGCAGGTCGCGCTCTTGCGCTTCCGGAGATTGGGCCGGGTCGTCGAACTTGACGTCTTCGACGTCGTAGCCGCGTTCCTTCAGGTAGCGCACGGTGCGGCGCACCCGGTGACCCTTGAACGTGTTGTCGTCGATGTCCTTGCAGCTGCGCGACACCATCATCTCGTCGGGCGGGATGTTCTCGATGCACAGCTTGCCGCCTTCGCGCGTGCGCTTGACGGTGATGTCGTAGAGCATCGGGGCCGGCTGCTGTTCCATGGCGGCGAACTGCTGCTGGGCCTGCGCATACTGCTGCGGGTCGCCGGCCGCCATCTGGGTGAGCTGCTGGGCAGCTTGCTCGAGCATCTGGGCGCGCTGTTTGGCCGCGCCCTCATCCTCGTAGGCGCGCTGGCCGGTAACCTCGATCTCGTCGTCGTCGAGCAGGATCGCCAGCTGTACATCAGTCTGGCCGCGGTATTCCTCGGTCGTCTCGATCGGCGCATCGTCCCACCACACCTTGATGAAGCCGACCTTGGACTTGAGCGCATCCATGACCCAGGTGTAGATGATCATGTAGCCCGGGTTCTTCTTGCGCAGCAGGTAGTTCAGGTATTCCGTCGCCTGCTTGGCCTTTTGTTCGTCGTCCGGATGCGTCTCCGCGAACTCGACGACGTGGTCGGTACCGCAAAAGATTTTCATCAGCGGGCCGTGCATGCCCAAGATGGTGTTCGCCACGGTGGTGTCGACGACCGACGAGCGGCCTTCGATCTCCGGCGGCGCCAGGTCGCCCTTGGCCACGCCCTGGAAGTAATACTCGGCCTTGGCGCGCGACGCGGCGAGCAGGCCGCCATAGCCCGATTCGGCGCTGGCGTCCTGCATCTCCGCGTCGGTGAGCGCGCGCAGCTCGTCGTCTGTCATTTGTGCCATCAGGCGCTTCCCAGTGATCGGTAGTTGAGGCTTCCGCCCCATGGTTTGTTGATGTCGCCGTATGCGATCGCGTGGCGCCGCATCATGTAGGCGTAGCGGGTCGCGTCCAGCAAGTCGTCACGCACCTTGCTGATCTTCCCTTTGTCGTCGCGGTGGTACTGCAGGAACTCGTCGAAGAAGTCGCGCAGGCCGGCGAACACTTTGAAGCGTCCGGACAACATCAGGTCGCGGATCTCGAACAGGCCGGCCTCGACACCGTTGCCGCCGTCTGGCCAGGTGGCCTGCTCGAAGACCATGTTGAAGCCAGCTTCCTCGTAGTACGCCTTTTGCTGCTTCGCGCTGCCTTTCTCGGTTTGCAGGCCGTCGGCCGGCCAGGCGGTGGGCACGTTCTGGGCCCAGGATTTGACCGCGCCCCAGGCCTCGATCGGCTTGGTGTTTGCTTTCTTCCAGGCCTTCGTGACGTAGAACATGTCGCCCTCGGGATCGAACACCAGCTGCACCTGCGATTGCGGGTGATCCCAGCCAAAGTCCATGCCGTTGATCACGCGGAAGTGCTTCGGGATGTCGAAGGGTTCGCAGGTGATCGCCTCTTCGGCCATGTCGTAAATTCGTCCATGTCCCAACATCGGCACTCCTTTCGTTCGCATGTCGCGCTGGTGCGCCGGGAAGCTGGCCAGCAGGTTGGCCTTGGCCGTCTCGCTCAAGTGCGGCGCGTCGTCCCAGCCCTTTTGCATGTACTTCTGCGCCGACGATGGCGTGTCCATGAACTGGATGACCAGGCCGGTGCGGCCGTTCTCGGGGGTGAACGTGAGGATCCCGCGGCCGCCGGCGCCCTGGTCGCCGGTCGCAGTTCGCACCAGCACCTGGGGGAAGATCTCGTCGTCCTTCGGCTCCTCGTCGATGTGGAACCAGTCAACGCTGTCGCCCATCAGCGCATGCTGGCCCTGCGAGTACGACCAGAACTGAATCGCCGCATCGCCGGCCTGCACGTCGCCGCCGCCGATTTGGCGGACGTATACCGTGCGCAGCGCATTCGGCGTGCCGGCCATCGACTCATAGCCCTTGATGTGCTCGGGTGGGATCAGGCCGCCAGCGAACTTGGTGCCATCCTTGCGGCCGACAATCGGCTCCTGCAGCAGATCGCGCGTTTTCTCGCCCGAGTAGCCCAGGCACCAGATCAACGGCGCGTGGTTGAAGTAGTGTCCTTCCCAGTCGTCCGGATAGTCACCCAAGGCGTGGATCGCGTCGATGTAGGTCCCGGTGTAGGTCTTGCCAATTCGGTTTGCTGCGATCAGGCAGACCTGCGAGAAGTCGGCCGTGTTGGCAACGAACTCGCGCTGCCAGGCGTAAAGCTGGCGGTACAGCTGGCGGTAGCGGTAGACCCGGGCGCGCCGCTCGCGCTCCTGCAGCATGGCCAGCAGCAGCTCGCGCTCGGCCCGGCTAACCGCCGTCATGGTTTACGGCCGCGGTCATCGCCGCGATCTTGGCGTCGAGCTCGACATCGGACAGCGCGCCGACCTGGTGCTGGACCGGGCCGCCGCCGTCACCGGTCAGCTGCATCTTGTTGCCGTACTTGCGCGGCTTCATGCGCTGGGCCTGTTCGACGCGCGCGTGGATGCGCAGCTTGGCCTTGCGGATCGAGTCGGCATCGACGCGGCAGTTGTCGGCAATCTCAACGATCTCGTCGACCAGGGTGTCGGCGCGCTCGTCGGTCGCGATCTCGTACAGCTTCTCGAACTCGGGGTGTTCGCGCAGCCAGCGGAAGACGGTGGCCTTGCTGGGCATGCCGTCGATGTTGCAGGCCGCGCGGATGGACTTGCCGTCAGCAATAGCCGCGCAGAACAAGGCGGCCAGCTCGGGAGTGTAGGTAGCCGCGGTGCGGGGCGGAGCGGCCTCAGCCGGCGCCGCCTTCTTGCGGGTTTTGGCTTTGGTGGTGTCGCTCATGGTGGTGGAATAAAAAAGCCCGGCACGTGGCCGGGCGAAGACCCCGTTCGACGAGGGCCAGGAGATAGGAAGGGTGGACAGCCCCGCGAGTGCCGCACACGGCGGACGAAGGGTGGGCGGGCGTCCACCACACGGAAAGCGACTTGGCAGATGCAATGCGTGTGGTGCCCAAAGCAAAAAGCCCCACGTCATCGCTGATCGCAGGGCTTCGAAAATCTGTCGTTCACGCCGCGGGCTCCCTTTGGGAACCGGCCGCGTCGTGATTGACGGAAACAAATTGTGGATTGGAATGTAACCTGAAAATTTCTTGCTGTCAACGATCTACAGATCGTGGTTGAGCGTCTCAAGTGATGTCACTCGTGACATCAAAACTTTGAGATCAGCCGCACTGATGTGATCCATGTATTGCTGCATGTAATTTATTACAGCAGGTATGTCCGAATCCTTCGGAACAAATATGTAGCGAATATCACTAGGTTGGAACTGAAGCATGCCTTGCTCTCTCGTGATCTCGTTCGCCGCTGCTAGAGCGTCTTGAGAGTCATAATCTTTGTGCTGAAGGAAGTCCGGGATGTTCTCTTTCTGAGGGACGTAGCGCCACTCAGACTCTTGATAAAAATCCTTCTCTACAGGTTGTCCCTGTACCATCATAATTCCTGACATCGGCTTTACAAACGAGAAGATGCTTCTGATCGTTTTAAAACCCTTAAGCCTTTTATCTTCGTTCAAAGAGTTTGCTAAGACTAAGCTGTAGCTAATTGCTTCTCTCAGCGGACTATCAGATGTGAGGTACGCAATTGGGTTTAATTGATTTTTTAGCGCCCAATCTCTCGAAAGTCCTATGCCAAATGAACCATAAAACCCGATATGTTCGAAAATTCGGCTAATGGGTATATCGCAGAAGCAGACCATCGGGTACGCCATGTGAAGCAATTTTTTCTCACCATACCACCCCATATCCTCAAGACAATATCGTGGCCAGAAGCCATTTGATAATACGAGCTTTAAGGTTTCGATGCTTCTTGTGAAGTGAAACAAAGTATTGGAACGCGGCGTCATTTTGGGATCGCTATGTAAAGTTGTTACCCTAACACAAAATTTTGATCCGGTAACTGTTGCCATAGTTTACCTAAGCCCCGGTTGTCGCGTGCTCGATCGCCAACTGAGCCGCTCGAAACAGTTTCACAAATTCCGTGGCGGGGTGACGAGGGATCGATAGCTTCCGGCACACAACCTCGGGCCTGGCCTGGTCGATGTAGCACCACCACAGCAGCAGCCGATCAAACGTGTTCAGCTTGCGCATCCCGACCTCGAGCAGCAGTGCATCGGCCTCGTCGATCTGGCGCCGTTCCTCGCTGGCGCCGGCGCTGCCTTCCTCGGCTTTGCGCAGGCGCTCGCAGATGGCGCCGGTCTGGCTCGCGGCTGCGGTTGGATAGCCGGCGGCCGTGGCCCAGCGTGCCCAGTTCTCCAAGCGAGAGCCGATCTCACGGCGCTCGCGGTCTGGTCGACTCGGTTCCGGTGGTGTCGGCCGCGCGCCAGCGTCCTGCTGGGCCAGACGCACTACCTCGACCATGTCATCGTGGCGCCGCGCCGGCGCACCAGGTGCACGCCAGGCGCGGGTGATGGTGGTGCGGCGTTCGGTCAATCCTCGGCCCTCCATGCGTCGTCCAGCTGCTGGCGGCCGTAGCACCAGCCTGCCGCCCAAGCAGCGCCCTTGTCCTTGGCTCCGGTCGGCGTGCAATGCGGGTTCGACCAGGCTTCCTTGCCGAGCAGCGCGGCAGCGGCGCCGTAACCGAACGCACTACCGCTCTCGAGGTGCGCATGTGCCAGGCTGCGCACGCGCAGGTCGACGGCTTCAATGCGCGCGGTCTCGCGGGCCCAGCTGCGCGCTGCCAGCCACAGGACCAGGGCGGCCAGCCCAAGCAGCCCACCGCCGATGATGAAGTTCATGGCATGGTCGCTCACGCTGCAGCTCCCAGCAGATCCGCCTGCAGCTGCACCACCGGGATGGCCGTGATCGTCACCACGACGCGCGCCTGGCCGTCCGGCTCCATGCGTTCACTGGTCAGCTTGCGCACCCACTTGTCGTCGTCGATCGCTACGTCCTTGAGCGCGTCGAGCAGCACCTTGTTCGCGTTGTCCAGGTCTAGGCACTGCACGCCGTCGTCCCAGGCGGCGCCGAGCTTGCGCTGGCGGGTCTTCCAGTCGAGCGGACGGTGTGGGAACAGCTGAACGTCGATGCGTACGCGGCCGGCCAGCGGGTGGCGCACGCCGGCAGCACGGCAGATTGCCTCGACAGTCGACTTGTACGCCTTCGCCTCGGGTGTGACGTAGGTCATGGCCATGGCTTTGCGTGCTCCCTTGCCGGGGATCGTGCGCGTGGCCCAGTAGCGGTTCGCGCTGATCGGGTAGGGCAGGGTGAGGGTGATCATCGTTCAGGTTCTCCGTGTCGTTGTTGTAGCCCGGCGCGCGGCCGGGCGGGGTGGCGGTGCGGTTACTCGACGATCAGCCAGTCTTCGGCCAGCGCATCGCTGCAGCTTGGCGCCCAGGTGCTGACCGTGTCGTCGACGTTCTTCACGGCCAGGTAGGCGCTGTACGGAACCAGGCCGTCGTCACCGAAGAACGACTTCGCCGCCGCGGTGCGCGCTGGGTAGCTGGCTGCCGGCACCAGGTACACGAACAGGCCCTTGCCGTTCCAGCCGGCGCGCGACACCTTGGCGCCACCCTTGAGCGCGACCAAGGCGGCGCCGAAGGTCAGGCCGGTGAAGCCGCTGCCCACTTGCGAAGGCTCAGCTGCTTCGTTGGAAGGTGCAGCCGCACGGCGTACAGCTTCGTCGCTGGTCTTCGGCTCGGCGTCGAACACCGCGCGTCGATGCAGGTGGTCGCGTAGCTGGTAGCCCATCAGTGGCCAGATCTTGTCGATCGCGTTCTTGCGTGCGATCTGGCGGCCGATGTCGGCGTCGAAGTTCTCCGGGCTGGCGCAGGCCGATTCACCGGTCACCGTGTAGCCGTTGCGCAGCGTAATGACGCAGAACGTCAGCAGTTCGAGGGCTGGGTTTGCGAGCACGGCTGTCACATCGACTGCCTCGGATGCCACGAAGAAGACTTCATGGGCGATGTTCGCCTCGACGTCGGCCGGCGTGATGCGTGGTGCCGTCAGGCCTTTTGCTTGGATCTGGCGTTCGATGGTCTCGTCGGTCATGTTGCTTTTCTCCTAAGGTGTTGCGGTTGTGCGCTCTCGCGCGCGAAATGGTCTCGGTGCTCAGGCCTTGGCTGTTACCTTGCGATTCCTGGGAAACTGATCCCGGCTGATCGCCCGCTCGGCCTGCTTGGTCGCCCATGTGTCTCGTTCGTTGAAGAGCACGCAGGGGCGCTCAACGTTGTTCGGCAACACGGGCTTTTCCCAGCCGCTGCAGTTGCCTAGCTGCTCTTCGCCTTTCACCCCCGATGGCGTGAAGCGGTTGCACTGACTGCAGGGCTGGTGGTCGGTCATGCGGCTTGATTCCTTCGGCGTGCAGCATCGAACGCGTCGACCCGGGCTTGCCACTCGTCGTAGCTTTCGTCTGTGCCCTTCGGCTCGTTGCCTTGGGGCTTGCGGATCGACACCGGCTGCGATGGAGTCGTTCCTCGAGCGATAGTCACCGGCGCTGTAGCGTTCTGCTCGTCGAGTACGGTAGCGATCGTCTTGGCGAGGTACTTGGGCACGATCTCCTCCCCCGCCTTTGCCTTACGCGCCTTGGCGATCGCGACATTGAGCACCTCGTCGGTGATCTGCGGGTCTTGCGACCAGGTCAGCACGTACGGGTTTGCCGAGGTCGTCACGATGTCGTGGGCGAGCAGCAGAGCCACGACCCGGTGGTTGCGATCAAAACCAGCGCCGGGTGCAGCAGTCGATTGTTTCGACGGATCGTCGTCTCGCGGTGCTGGTGGGTGAGATGACGATGATTTGTCTTTAGTAGTTAACTGTCCCTGTCCCTCTCCCTGTCCCTTGGAGTGGTTTTCACCAGTGACATTGAGCGGTTGTCCCGGTGACACTCGCGGTTTGTCGCTAGGGACAAATAACGGCTGTCCCACGGGACAACCAGCTTCGCGCCATACTTCGAAATCGGGAAACTGGATGCTTGTCCCGTGTCGCTCGTTGTGTTTCTTGATGCGCGCGCATTCGGTCTTGAGCCGCTGTCGCAGTTTCGCAATCCAGGCCTCGCTGGCCTTCTCGGCGACGACAGGGTGGTATAGGCGGCCGTTGGCACACTTCACCCAGCCTCGGAGTGCGCCGGCGCGCACCTTCATCCATTCCTTCACGACGCGGCCATACCCGGCGTACTGGGCCAGAATCTTGTCGTCATCAGGAAGGCTAGCGGCGGGTACCTGGTGCCAGGATGCGCACCACAGCAGCACGGCGCAGCGGAACTCGTCGGCCTCGGCGGTCACGGCAAGGTCGCTGTCGCGCAGGCGCACGACATCGAGCGGCATGAAGGCAAAGTCGCGCAGGTCGCAGTCGATTGGGGTAAGTGGCGCTGGCACGGCGCCATTTGAGTTAGCCGGCGTCGTCATGGCGGCAACACCTGCCCCTGCTGCTGGGCTTTACGCAGCTTCTCAGCCGTTTCCGCCAGGTCGTTGATGCTCTTGTTGAGGCGGCCATACTCACGCGACTCGTCGCCCGTGCGGCGCGCGCGCTTAAAAACCCGGTTTCGGATGACGACGTTGTCGGTCATCGCGAGCAGCTTCGAGGCGTCTGGCGCCCGTGCTGGTGTGTCCATCGCTTCAATTCCTTTCAGGCGCCGGCGTCGAGCTGGGCCTTTGCTTCGTTGGTTCTTCGTGGCGCAAGCGGAACCCATTAAAGGTGCCTCCGACCGGTGGTGACGCCGCGTGCGCGGCCAGCTGCTCGGCCAGGACCCGGACAACCTCGGGATTCCAACGCGCGCGGTTGGGCCGTACCATGCGTGCGCACTGCGCTGTTGATGAGGCTGCGATTCAGCGCGCTTTTCGACAGGCCGAGCAGCTTGCTCAGCTGGGTGAAGCCGGTCATTTCTGCTGGGTTCAGCAGCGTCTCCAGGCATTCGGTGCGGGTGTTCGGGTTGAGGCTCACAGTGTTCTCCTTGGTGGTGCGGGTTGCGGTAGGGGTGGGTGCTTCGGGTGGGCAAGAGCCAATGGGCAAGTGCAGGGGCGCAAAAAAACCGCAGGGTTACTGCGGCTGGGGTGCTGCGTCAGGTTGGTTGCATCTCTGTTTATGAAGCTCGAAAAGGCGACTTCCGATCACCATTGACGGTCGAGCACCGCGCTTGCCGTGACGGAAGGCATTGATGGTGGGCTGGCTGCAGGGAACCAGGTCAGCAAGCTGCTGCTCGGTCAGGCCAGTACTCAAAAGTTCGGATGTGATTTTTTGGAAGTCCATATCGGCACATTATCACGTTCGTGTTTGTATAGTCAACACCATTGTGATTAAGATGTGTATTACATTTGTGATATGAAAACATTGGCTGAAAGAATGGTCTGGGCGCGCGAGCGCAAGCAACTCACGCAGGGTGGATTGGCAAAATTGGCCGGGGTTTCACAGGGCACGATTGGTAACTTGGAGTCGGGGACGCGGCAGACGGCCCGCAAAATTGTTGAGATCGCGGCCGCGTTGGACGTCGATGTCGCATGGCTTGCTGGTGGCAAAGGAGAGGCGTTCGACGAGAACGTATCGCTGGTGCGGCTGGCCTCGCGGCCGATCCCGGTCATCTCGTCGGTTCAGGCTGGCGCGCTGCGGGATATGGAGAATCCGTACGAGCCGGGTGACGGTTATGCGATCGAGTACACGGAGGATCCAAAGCTGTCGCGCTGGGCGTTTTGCTTGGATGTGGAAGGCCAGTCGATGGCGCCACGCTTCCAACCTGGCGACCGCCTTTTTGTTGACCCGGATCGCTCACCAAGCCCAGGTAATTTCGTGGTTGCACGTAATGGCGGTAATCAGGCGACGTTCAAAAAATATCGGCCGCGCGGCATAGACGCAAACGGCAACGAGATATTCGAGCTTGTGCCGCTTAATGACGATTTCCCGACGCTGCGAAGCGATCAGGAAAAGCTGGTGGTTATTGGAGTGGTGACCGAGGTTAAGCAGCGGCTTGTATAGGGGTGAATGATGAGCTACCAGAATTTCGCAATTGCCTGTTTATTTTTGCTGAGCTGGCTATTGGTTACCAAGGCGTGGTTCTGGTGCGCGCTCGCTGCGATTCTCGGTATTGCAGCACTATTCTCCATGCTCAAAAGTATCATCCATTTTCAGATTCTCGCGGCGGCCGGCTTCCTATTCCTTTGGGCGCTGCTCTGGCTGGCAAGTGGAATAATTTACGAATCAAAAATCAGGAGAGTTGCTTGATTGAAGCCCTGCTAGTAGTTATATGCTTGCTGCTTTTAAAGATTACCTACCAGTTAATTGATATTGCCAGGGCTGCGCGACACTTCCAAAACGGCCACGCTTACTCAGTGAATCTTGAAACTGAATTCAGGAAATCCGTAGTAGCTGACATCAGCGCTATAAAGCGAATTTTAGACAAGTAAAAATAATCCGCGTCGTAGCGGGGGTAAGAATCCGGGGTGATGCCTGGACTGCGAGACCATCATCTCGCTTAAGGTGAGGGAAGTGAATCATCCGGGCTAGCGACCTAGCACGGACAAGTGAAACTTCATCAGCCGAACCCGCTCATCTGCGAGAGGCAGAGGCGGGTGCCAACGCTGCTGCAGCAGTACGGGCTAGCGCCCGGCAAGGCGCGATACAAATGCCGACCTAATCAGCCGGCGTGCACGCCAGCGCTAAATAGGGCACATGCCATGTTTAAGCTGACGACCAAAGCAGTGAAGGTGGAAATCAATCTGTGGTCACTTGCAGCACTACTGCAAGTTGCCCTCAGCTGGATCTTCTCCTAGCGGGAAGCGGGCCCGTTACAGCCGGCCCGCCAGCGCTGATCGAACTCTACACCCCATCATCTCGGTTTACAACAGCCTGCCACGCGCGGGCTTTTTTACGACCGACGATCCAACCAAGTAGAGCACAAAAAAATTTCGCAGAAAAATCACAAATGTGTTTGACATGATTAAACACGTACGTGATAATCACTCCATCGCAACCAAGCTCAGCACTCGCCGAGCAGCCGACTGGAGACGCCCATGTTCCGTACCACCTCGACCGAAGAGCATCGCGATCAAGCGCTGATCGAACTCACCCGCCAGAAGTCGGCCGGCCTGACCGATGCCCTGCGCGCTGGCCAGCCACAAGCCACGAAGTTGGTTGTTGACCTGCTCGGCGATTACCTGGCCGACGACAACGCGCTGATGCAGCTGGTGCGCGAGACGCTCGCCGGCACGAATGCCCTGCAGGGCGTCATCACCGATCTGATTTGGACCGAAGCCGAAGCGATGGCGCAGCGCGAGCTCGCCGCCATCAAACGCGAGCACCGCGAAGTTTCCATCACCGACCGCATCCATCGTTACCTCGACACCGTGGCGGTCGCGTGATCTGCGCCCACTGCGAAGACACCGGCAGCCTGTCGAAGAGCCTGCTTGGTCACCTCGACTGCACCAGGTGCGAAGCGGCCGGCGAGCGCGCCGTGCTCGAGCACTGGGTGCGCACCGAGCAGCTGCTCTGTCCGCCGACCGACGCCTGGCGCATCTACCGGCACGGTAAGGCGGAGGGCGCAGCGGCGAAGTAGCGCGCCTCCGGGCGCACGCGGGGAAGCATGGGGCAACACAGTTCCGCGATAAGGCAAAGCCATGCAGCAGCACGCCAGCCTGAGGCGCACAGGTCGATGCCGGACATCGTGAAAGCCGGACCAAATACCGAAGCCGGCCGCGCCGGCGCCAACAAGGAGAGCAGGATGCAGCATACGAAAACGCCGTGGCGCGTGGGCGCGCCGACCCAGATGGGTTCGGTAGTGGCCGACGAGCCGGTTCCCGAAATCGGTGGCAGTGATGCCACCTTCTATTACGGCGGCCACATGATCGCTGAGTCGATCGCGCCGCGCAACGCCGAGTTCATCGTCCGCGCCTGCAATGCGCACGACCAGCTGGTGGCAGCAGCACGCCAGGCTCTGCTCGAGTGCTGTGACCTGATGGCGACGCCGGCCGGCGACGCGCTGGAAGCAGCGATTAAAAAGGCTGCCGGGAGCGCCGCATGATCGCCGCCATCCGCATCACCCGCGGCCCGTTCCGCGTCGTGCGCCGCCTGGCGCGCAAGGTCGTGAAGCCGATCGCCCTGTTCCTGGCCACCCGCGAACTGCGCCTTTCCGAAGAGCGCGCCGACTACCTGCTGAGCCTGCGCACCAGCATTGCGCCGGTCGAGAAGCGCGAACGCGAGCGCACCGTGCACCTGGTCGGGCGCCGCAACCAGATCCGCAGCTGGTAACCAAACCACCACCGCTTCGCTTTCAACCATAGAGGTATCACCACATGAATCAAGTCGTCACCAGCCCGGCCAAGAGCCTGAGCACCTTCCTAGATAAGTACAAGGGCCAGATCGCCAACGCGCTGCCGAAGCACATCAGCCCTGATCGCATGGTCCGCCTGACCATGACCGCGTTCAGCCAGAACGCCGCCCTGCAGAAGTGTGACCTGCACAGCATCTTCGGCTCGGTCGTCGTCGCCTCGCAGCTGGGCCTGGAGATCGGCGTCGGTGGCCAAGGTTACCTGGTGCCGTACGGCGGCAAGGCCACTTTCGTCCCGGGTTGGCAGGGTCTGGTCGACCTGGTATCGCGCGCCGGCCGCGCCACGGTCTGGACCGGCGCCGTCGCTCGTGGCGACGACTTCGACTGGGCGCTTGGTGATGCCCCGTATGTGAAGCACCGCCCGGGCGCCGGCGCCGACAACTGGCAGGACATCACGCATGTCTACGCGATCGGCCGCGTCAACGGTAGCCAGTTCCCGGTCATCGAGGTCTGGACGATGGACCGTGTCGTGAAGCACCTGAACAAGTTCAACAAGGTTGGCGCGCGCCACTACGCCCTGGAGAAGAACGGCCAGAACATGGAAATGTACGCCCGCAAGGTGGTGCTGCTGCAGGTGCTCAAGTACATGCCGAAGTCGATCGAGGTGCAGCGCGCCGTCGACGTGGCCACCGCGGTGGACTCGAACAAGAACTTCACGATCGAAAGCGACATGGTGGTGATCGACGAGCACAACGACGACCAGGGCGGCGTCGACCAGGAGACTGGCGAAGTGCGCGGCGCCAGCACCGCCAGCACAAATTCGACCAGCAGCAGTGAAGGGCGCGGCGGCGATCTGCCGATGTGCACGCCGGAGAAGTTCGACAAGAACAAAGCTGCCTGGCGCGCCGAAATCATCGACGGCAAGAAGACGGTCGCCCAGCTGGTCGCGATGATCCAGACCCGTCAGCTGCTCACCGAAGACCAGAAGATGACGATCGACAGCTGGGCCCACGAAAACGACTGATCCCCGGCATTCCCGCGCAAGCGGGAACCACCCCCCCACCACCACACGGAGAACAAGATGATGCAAATCCACGACCTCGTCCAAGGCAGCGCCGACTGGGGCATGTTCCGCCTCGAGCACTTCGGCGCCAGTGAAGCGGCCGCCATGCTGGGAATCTCTTCGCGCGTGAAGCGCACCGAGCTGCTGCACATGAAGCACACCGGTACGGCACAGGAATTCTCGAACTGGGTGCAGGAAAACATCCTCGACCACGGTCACCTGGTCGAAGCCGCGGCGCGCCCCCTGGTCGAGGATTTGATTGATGACGATCTCTACCCGGTCACCTGTTCTGACGGCCTGCTGTCGGCATCGTGCGACGGCCTGACGATGGGCGGCGATGTCGCCTTCGAGCACAAGCAATGGAACCAGGCGCTGGCCGACGCGGTCGCCGCCGGCGAGCTGCCGGACGAATACATGCCGCAGTGCCAGCAGATCATGATGGTAACGAAGGCCAAGAAGGTGGTGTTCGTCTGCAGCGACGGCACGGCCGATAACTTCGTGCACCTGGACGTGTTTCCGGATCCGGACTGGCAGGAGCGCATCCGCGCCGGCTGGGCCCAATTCGCCGCCGACCTGGCCAACTACGTGCCAAAAGAAGTCGCGACGAAGCCGGAAGCCGAGCCAATCATGCAGCTGCCGGCGCTGACCATCCATATCGAAGGCAAGGTGGCGCGCAGCAACCTGCCGGCGTTCCAGGCCAAGGCCGAGCGCTTCATCGCCAGCATCAAGACCGACTTGCTGACGGATCAGGATTTCGCTGACGCGGAAGCGACCGTCAAATTCTGCGAACAGGCCGAGTGTGACCTGGAGCAGGCCAAGCGCGCCGCGCTCGAGCAGACCGCCGATATCGCGGACCTGATGCGCACGATCGACCATATCAGCGAGCAGCTGCGCGCCAAGCGCCTGGTGCTAACGCGCACCGTGAAGGACAAGAAGGAACTGATCAAGGCCGGCATCTTGGCCCAGGTGAAGCTTGCATTCCAGGAACACGTCGCCGCGCTCGAGGAGGAAATCTCGCCGCTGCGCCTGGTGTTCCAGGCCCGTGACTTCGCCGGCGCCATGAAGAACAAGCGCACCCTGGCCACGCTGCAGGATGCGGTCGACACCGAGCTGGCCAACGCGAAGATTGCCGTCGACGCGATCGCCGCCGGCGTGCGCGGCCGCCTGGCCTGGTACCGCGAGCACGCGGCCGGCCACGAGTTCCTGTTCGCCGACCTGCAGGCCATGATCCAGAAGCCAGACGAAGACTTCCGCCTGGCCGTGAACACGCGTATCGAGAACCACAAGCGGCAGGAGGCCGAGAAGGCCGAGCGCCTGCGCCAGGAGCAGGAAGCGGCGCGCCAGCGCGCGGAAGCTGCCGAGCAAGCCGCGGCCACCGCGATCGCCAGCGCTGCGACCCCGACGGCACAGGACGTCGTGCCGGCAGCGCCTGCACAGGTCACGCCAATCGCTACCGCACGCCCAGTCACCGTCACTACCGCACCGCCAGCCCTGCGCCTGGGGCAGATCGGCGAGCGCCTGGGCTTCCCGCTCACCGCCGACTTCCTGAGCACGATCGGCTTCGCCGCTGCTGGCCGCGAACGCTCGGCCGTGCTGTACCACGAAGACGATTTCCCGGCGATCTGCACTGCGCTGATCGACCACATCAAAGAAGTACGCAGTGCCCGCGCTGCGGCGTAACCAGCACCACCACCCACAACCACAGGAGAAGCACATGAACACCGCCGAAATCAGCATCACCATGACCCCGATCGAATCGTCGCAGCTGGCGGCGATCGGCCATGACGCCAACAACAGCACCCTGGCCATCCAGTTCAAGCGCGGCGAAGGCGTGGGCAACACGTACTACTACCAGAACGTCAGCGCCGAGCAGTTCCAGCAGTTCCAGGGCGCTGAGTCGATCGGGTCGCACTTCTACAAGAACATCAAGCCGTTCGCCGAGAAGTTCCCGTTTAAGAAGATCGACTAACGATGACCGGCCAGACGCCATGCCGCTGGACCGCGTTGCGCTGCCGTGAGCGCGAGTTCCAGCAGTTCCTCGGCGTCGACAGCGTCGATGCGGCGGCGGCCAAGGTGCGGGAGGTGTGCGAGATCGCATCACGCGCTGACTTGGACCGGGATCCGGCCGCGGCCGCGCGCTGGAACGAGCGGATCCGCCGGCGCTACCAGCAGTACTTGCAGCACCCAAAAAATCAAACCACCCAGGAGAAGTGACCCATGAAAGCTACCAGTAAAAAAGACGCACCAGCAGCCGACAACGGCGCCCTCAAGCGGGACAAGAACGGCTACGGCACGCTGCCGGCCTTCGCTGACTTCGTGCTGCCCAGCGAGGACCTGGCACCCGGCGCCGTGATTGACGGCAGCGAGATCGCTGTGGTGCGCCTGGTCGACGACACGAACGCGAAAGAGATCGGCGCCGCCTGGGTCGGTGGCAACGACGATGTCAGCGGCTGGCATCCAACGCCGCCGGCTGGCGACAAGTGGCGCCTGGTCGTGGTGGCCGAGCACGACGAAGGCCCGTTCGCGGTGTTTGCTCGCCCGGGCGTGCACGGTGTCGTGGACGGCAAGGCCTATGCACAGGAATTCTTGCTGGGCGCGATGATCAAGGCCGCGACCAAGCACATGAAAACCCTGTCGAAGCCATGGCTCGACCTGAAAGAAGCAGAACAAAAGCGCGTGCTGGCCACCGTGCAGCAGGACTGCCGCGCCGCGGTGCGCGACGCGATCGACATCATCGCCAGCAACGCGCGCGTGACGTTCCCGGCCGCCGTCGACCAGGTCGTGTTCAAGGACGGCGTGAAGTGCGTGCTGACGCTTGCCAAGGGCGACTGGGCGCACAACCTGGCCGACGCCGAGGGAGGATTCGTGACCATCGTGATCGAGGAACGCTCGAAGCTGCTGGACGAAGGCGACTCGCTGACGGTTGAAAAGGATCAGAAATCCCTGCTCGAGGAGGCGGCGTAGCCATGTCGATCTGGACGAACATCGCGGCCGCGCTGCCGGATGCCGACACCCTAGTGCTGCTCACACTCAACGATGACGACGTGTGGCCAGGCTTCCTCGACGGCGACACCTGGCGCAATGTCGATGCGACGCCGATCACCGGCGAGCGCGTGACGCACTGGATGCCACTGCCGGCGCCGGCCGGAGCTGCAGCATGAAACTGCAGATCAAGGATTCCGGCGCCTGGCGCAACGTGCTGTCGTTCGATGCAGGACGTGCGGCCGAAGTGGAACAGGCCGCTGCCGCGCTGCTGCGCGCCGCCGGCGGACTCGGGACATCAATGCGCACTGTCGACGGCGACCTGGTGCATGCGTATTGCGAGCAGCCAGCTTGCGAGTGGAGGGCGCGGTGAGCCAGCAGCTGAGACTGTTCGATGCGCCGCGGGCGCCAGCAGTGCGGCCAGTGCGGCCGTCCGAGCTGCCCGTTGCGAAGACCGGCGGCCGGCCGGAAGTCCGCTACCGCCACCCCGATGACCCTGGGTTGGCCTGGACCGGCCGGGGCAAGCCGCCGCGGTGGATCACTGATTGGGTCCAGGGCGGCAAGCCGCTCGAGGCGCTGCAGGTGCCAGGGGCGCGGTCATGACGGCATCGAAAGGGCGAAATCAGTCGAAAGCCGACTGGACCGAGGAACGGCTGGACTCGCTGCGCAGCTTCTACCCGCGCTTCAAGACGGAAGACGTCGCCGCTATCCTGGGCCTGCGGACCGAACAGGTCTACGCCAAGGCAAACCAGCTGGGCCTGGCCAAGTCGGCCGAGTACTTGGCCAGCCCGGCGGCCTGTCGGCTGCGTCGTGGGGACAACGTCGGCGCTGAGTATCGCTTTCAAAAAGGGCACAAGTCCTGGAACAAGGGCACGAAGGGGCTCGCCGGCGTGCAGGAAGCCTGCCGCGCCACGCAGTTCAAGCCCGGGCAGTCGCCGGCGAACACGCTTCCGATCGGCAGCACGAAGTTCGACAAAAGCGGCGTTCTGCTGCAGAAGGTGACGAACGACCCAGGCAACAACAGCAAGCGCTGGCGCGCCGTGCACGAGCTAGTGTGGGTGGCGGCGAACGGGCCAGTACCGGCCAAGCACATCGTCGTGTTCAAGCCCGGCATGCGCACCAACGTGCTCGAGGAGATCACGATTGACAAGGTGGAGTGCATCAGCCTGGCTGAGAACATGAAGCGAAACACGCGGCACAACCTGCCGCCCGAACTAAATGAGGTGATCCAGCTGCGGGCTGTGCTCACCAGGCAGATCAACAAGAGGATGAAAAATCATGAGCAAGAAGAACATTGATGACCTGCGCGAACTGCTGTTCGAGACGATCGAAGGCGTCAAGAGCGGCAAGCTCGACATCGACCGCGCGAAGGTGATCGGCGACCTATCCCAGGTGATGGTGAACACGGCCGCGGTCGAAGTGAAATATGCGCAGGCGACTGGGCAGAAGGGTAGCAGCTTCCTCGAGAAGACCGAGCAGCTGCCGCCGGGGATTACGGGTGTACGTCAGCATCGGATGGTTGGCTAATGGCCGCCGCTCAAGCCTCAAAGGAGCGTCCGATCCTGTTCGCCGGCGCCATGGTGCGCGCGCTGCTCGACGGCAGCAAAACGCAGACGCGGCGCGCGCTGCACAACCAGGTCACGGCGCCAGCGATCATGCAGATGGCTGGCCCGGACTACGCGGAGATCATCAACGAGCACGGGGTGGACATTCCGGGCTGGACCTGCCCCTACGGCCAGCCAGGCGACCGCCTGTGGGTGCGCGAGACGTTCCTGGACACGCAGGGCACCGGCGCCGAGTATCGCGACGAGCAAGGGCGCCGCCAGCGCTTCGCCTATGCCGCCGATACGGCACCGGGCAGTTACGGCGACGAAGCGCGCAAGGATTACGGTCTCAAGTGGAAGCCGAGCATCCACATGCCGCGCGCTGCCAGCCGCATCCTGTTGGAGATCGTGTCGGTGCGCGTCGAACGGCTGCAGGACATTAGCGAGGCTGATGCGTTTGCAGAGGGTATTGAGCCGGTTGTTGTCCCGACCTGCTGCGGCGAGCCGCACCGCGAAGATCATGGCGTGCTCGGAATTGAAACCCATTGCTGCGGGGAGCCGATCGAGGATGAGAAGGCGGCGCCCGCGTACCGCAAGTTGTGGGAGCAGATTAACGGCGCCGGAAGCTGGGACGCCAACCCCTGGGTGTGGGTGGTCGAGTTCAACCGGGTGGCGCCATGATCGCGCGCGGCCCCGACCGCCGCTGGCGCAACCAGGTCGGCGCCGGCCTGCTGATGCCTGAGCGCCGGGACGGCTTCGACCGCCGCGCGCTGGTGTTGCCGAGCACGCGCGGGATGATTCGACCAGGTGTTGGTGAGGCGCGGCCGCTGCGCGAGCGCCGGCAGTACCTGGATGCGGGAATGGAATAGGAACGACGATGGAAGACCTCATATTATCGAGCGACGAGATCTACGCGATCACGCATTACAAGCTCCCGAAGAAGCAACTGGCGGCGCTGCAGGCGCTGGGCATCCCCGCGCAGCTGCGCAGGATCGACAACACGGTTTGCGTGCTTCGGGCCTACGTGAAGAACCCAGGAAGCACGCAGCCGCCGGCCGCACCGGCCGGACCGAAAAGGAAATCAGCAAGGCAATGAACAGGCAGCGCAAGACAAACCGCGGGCTCCCGCGCCGGGTGTACATCAAGTTCAACGCGTACTACTACGTGGCGCCGGTGAAGATCCGCGACCCGAAGACGAAGGAACTCAAGACGTGGATCCGGCTGTGCGGCGTGGAAGACGGGGAGGTGGCCATGTTGAATCGGCTGGCCGAACTCCTAGGCAGCAAGACACATGTCCAGGGCACGGTCGCGCACTTGTGCGCCGAGTTCAAGCAGCACAAGCTGGCCAGGTATAGCGCGGAGACGCAAGAGCAGTACTCGCGGTTCCTGAACGTGATCGCCGACGAGTTCGAGGCCTTCTTGGTGGTCGAGGTCACCACCAAGGAATTTGCCGACTTCCTGCGGGAGAAGTTCGCAGACAAGCCGAATACGGCGCGCAAGTATGGCGCGCTGGCCAGCAAGCTGTTCCGGTATGCCGTGTCTGGCCTCGGGCTGCGCCAAGATAACCCGATCGACCAGCTCGACCTCAGCGACTTTGAGACGCAGCGTCGCACCGTGCTGCTGACGCACGACCAAGTGCAGCGCATCCGCGCCGCCGGCATGGTCAGCAAGCCGCGCAAGGATACCGGGCAGGCGATCCCCACGGCCAGCGGCCCGATGTTCGCTTGCCTGATCGACATGGCCTATCTGCTGTGGGCGCGCGCGATCGACATCCGGACGATGAAGGAAAGCCAGATCGAGGAAGGGTATATTCGACTAGCGCCGAGCAAGACGAAGAAAACGAGCGGGAAGGTGGTGGACATCCAGATCACGCCAGCCATCCAGGATGTGATCGATCGGGCGCGCGGCATCAAGAAGGGTTACGAGATCATTTCGCCCTACCTGTTCCCGAGTCAGAAGGGAACGCCATACGCGAAGACGGGCCTGATCTCGATGTGGGACCGAGCCCGGGAGCGCGCCGGCATCACCGACGACGTGACTTTCAAGGATCTACGCTCCCTGGGTGCGACGGACGCCGCGCGGGCAGGGAAGCAGATGGGCGAGATCCAGACGCGCCTGGCGCACACGTCTCGTAAAACGAGCGAGATTTACATCAAGGAAGCGATCCCGGACGTGTCGGCTATCGACATCAACCTGCCGTGGAATACCATCTAATACCGGGTCGCGTGGCTGGGATTTCCGGGGCATGGACGCCCACTTGCACACTACTGTATATTAGATGACTCTGACGCAAAGCAAGGATTCATGCGGGTTTCAGGCGTTCGCGTTCGCGCATGGGGTGCACGGGGTCGGAGGTTCGAATCCTCTCGCCCCGACCAAAGAAATCAACGAATTGGGCCAACCGGGAGGTTGGCCTTTTTCGTTTCCGGCGCAATTACCCCACCGCACCGCACCGCCGCCGACTGCGAGCAGTCCATTCGTTGCCGGGTCAACCCCCTCGATCACCCGCCCTGACGCCCTTGTGCGTGATTGCTGGCGGCGCCTGCTCGGTACTGATCAGCCATCCCGGCGATGAGGCCGGTCGAGCTGGCGCCTCCGGCGGTGTTCAATCTGGCGCTTTCCCATTTCTTCAGCGCACACTTCGCGTGAGGCTTTATCAAATTCGGCAGCATCATCGGATCAAGGCCGGCGCCCATCACGGCCTGAGTTTTATTTGATGTAAGTGTTGTTTTCGATTCACTGAATCATGAGTATTTTGTTTCCGCACGGTATAGTTAACCACGTTTTCTGCGGAAAGATAATGAAACTCATAACGTTTGAAGTAAGTGATCGTTCCTTGGCGGTAACCACTGTCAATCGTGTCGGTGGAGAATGGATTTGCTCTGTCCTTTTGTCTCAACAGAGTCCTGGATGGGGCGAGGTCACCCATGAGACCACGTGTATGCTTGGCGGCGACGACGACCCGGAGGCTGCGTTCGAGATGGCTAAAGATTACACCCATTCTTATATCGAGAGTCGCTTCCCCGAGGTCGCAACCGAGGCGTAAGCATTCAGCGCACAGCGTGGCCCCGCACGACCTGCCATTCCGGCATCAAGGGCAAGCAGGCCGAACCAACGCCATAGCGCTATAGTTCCCGCAATATTTCATCGGTCATGCGCACCCGTGCATACTCGCCATCCAGATTGGCCAGCGCCATCAGGTGCACCTGTTCGGCGCTGCGCAATGTACCGCCGAAGTCAGCTTTATCGAACGCGAAACAGGCATCGGCCACCACGGTCGTATCAAAGCCGAGGTTGGCGGCCGTGCGCGCACTGGCCTCGACCGAATTGTTGGTGCTGACCCCGCCAATTACCACGCGCCGGATGCCGCGCGCATGTAGCCAGCGCTCCAGGCCGGTATTGATGAAGGCGTCCGGCACGTTCTTCTCGACCACGTGCTCATGCGCCAGCGGCGCGAACCGTTCCTGGAAGGCGACGCCATGCTGGCCAGGGGCGAACACCGACGTTGGCGAGCGGCTGATGTGGCGCACCAGCACCACCGGCTGGCCGTCATCGCGCCAGGCGTCCAGCAGGCGCGCGAGTTGCGCTTCCGCGTCCGGATTGTTGCGGGCGGGCAGGGACTCGAAACGCATGCCCTGTTGCATGTCGATGACGATCAGCGCGGCGGCTGCTTGCATGGCGGTCTTTCGGCATTGGCGGTGGTTACCTGGCGTGTGTAGCCGATTCTACCGCGCCGCCAGCGTGGTCTGGTAGTGCGCCAAAAATGTCGACCTCCGCCGGTGACGCGCGCGCTTCACGCCTGATTCGGCTCCAGCGTCGGCGCATCCTGAAACGGCCGCGCGTCGACCGGGATGTCGATGACAAAGGTGGTGCCGCGCTCGTCGCTACTGTCGAGTCTGATACTGCCAGCGCGACCAACGGGATCGGAGAATCAATCAACCCCGCGCGGCAAGCCATTGAACACGCTCAGCAAATGCGGTATGTCCACCGGTTTCACCAAATGCAGCGTGAAGCCGGCGCGGCGCGACGCGTCCATGTCTTGCGGCTGGCCGTAGCCGCTCAGCGCGATCATGGTGGTGTGCGCCGTTTGCGGCAGCGCGCGCAGGCGGCCTACCAGTTCGTAGCCATCCATGTCCGGTAAACCAATGTCCAGCAGGCAGACATCGAACACCTGGTCTCCGGCGCGGCGCAGGGCCGCCAGTGGCGACTCCTCCACCGCCACCACATGGCCGACCGCCGTCAGCAGGATCGACAGCGATTCGGCGGCGTCGCGGTTGTCGTCGACGATCATGATGCGTAGCGGCCGCTGCGGCGCCAGCGCGCTCTTGCCGGCGTCCAGTTGGGACTTCGAGTCGGCCTGCTGCGCCGGCAGCGGCAAGGTGACGCTGAAGCAGCTGCCGCGGCCCGGGCCGTCGCTGCGCGCGTCGACTGCGCCGCCGTGCAGCGCCACCATGCTGCGCACCAGCGCCAGTCCGAGCCCGAGCCCGCCCTGGGCGCGGTCGGGCGTGCGCTTGGCCTGGATAAACAGCTCAAAAATGTCGGGCAGCAGGGCGCTGTCGATACCGATGCCATTGTCGCGCACGCTGAGCTTGATGGCGCCGTCGAGCGCGTCGGCGTACACCGCGATCTCGCCGCCGTCGGGTGTGTACTTGGCGGCATTGTTGATCAGGTTGACCATCACCTGCACCAAGCGCTTGCGGTCGCCGATCACGGTGACGTTCGCCTGGCCCAGGCGGGTCGAGAGCGTATGGCCCTTCTTTTCGATCAGCGGCCGCGCCTGCTCGATGGCGTTCTGGATCACCGACTTCAGGTCGACCGGCTCTTTCTCGAGCTCGACCAGGCCGCGCGTAACGCGCGAGACGTCGAGCAGGTCGTCCACCAGCTCGACCATGTGCCGCACCTGGCGCCCGATCACGTCGCCGGCCTGGGCGATGCGCTTGGGGTCGCCGCCGGAGAGTTTCAAAATCTGGGCGGCGGTGCTGATCGGCGCCAGTGGATTACGCAGCTCATGGGCCAGCATGGCCAGGAATTCGTCCTTGCGCGCATTGGCCGAGCGCAGTTCTTCGGCCACCAGTTTCTGGTCGTGCATGTCGGTGACCGTGCCCATCCAGCGCACGATGGCGCCGTCGTCGCCGCGCACCGGCAGCGCGCGGTTGAGCACCCAGCGGTACTCGCCGCTGTGGTGGCGGATACGGTGCTCGATCTGGAACAGGTCGCCCGTATCGCGGCAATGTTCCCAATGCACACTCAATGGCGTCAGGTCGTCCGGGTGGATGATGCAGGTCCAGGCATTGCCGACAAGCTCGGCGGTGGCGATGCCGGTAAATTCGGTCCAGCGCCGGTTCATGTAGTCGTTGGCGCCATCCGGCAAACCCGACCACACCATCTGCGGCATGGCGTCGGTGATGGTGCGGAATTTACCCTCGCTGTCGCGCAGGGCGCGCTGGGTCTGGACCTGGGCGGTGATGTCCATCGAGGCCGCCACTGCGCCGCGGATCGTGCCGCCCTCGTCGCGGATGGCGGCGGCGCGGGTGAAGACCATGCGCCGCGTGTCAGGCTGGCCGAACGGCTGGATCTCGATCACATCGCCGTCGACCGTTTCGCCGCGCAGGGCGCGCGCCAGCGACCACTCGTGCGCTTCCACCGCCTGCCCCTGGCGCGCCGAGCCGTCGGCCCACCAGCCGCGCCAGTCGGCGTAGCCGTCGGCGCTGGTCGACATCGGATGCTCGCCCCACAAGGCCAGGTTCATCGGGTTGGCGGCTGACAGCGCGCCGTGCTCGTCGGCATAGATGATCGCCACCGGCGCCGAGGCCAGCAGCGCGTCCAGGCGGCGCCGGTCGGCCTCGGCCTGGGCCGCCGCCGTGCGCGCTGCAAGTTCGCTCAGTTGCAGGGCGTGCTCGGCCTTCTTCCGGTCGGTAATGTCGGTGAACAGCAGCGCCACGCGATTCTTGCCGGGATGGACGATCGGGCTGGCATATACCGTGAACCAGCGGCCCATCGCTTCCGATCCTTCGACGAAGCGGCGCGCCACGCCGGTGCGCGCGATCTCGTCGTAGGTGTCGACCCAGCTTTGCTCCAGGTTCGGCACCATCTGGCGCGCGGTCTTGCCGACGCTGTCGACCAGGCCGGTGTGGCCGGCGAAGGCGCGGTTCGCTTCCAGGAAACGGTAGTCGACCGCGTGGCCGTCGGCGTCATGGATCATCTCGAGCAGGCAAAAGCCGTCGTCCATCGTTTCGATCAGCGCGTGGTTGGTCTGCTCCAGGCGCTGGCGCAGCAAGTGGTCGCGCGTGACGTCGTTGCAGATCACCAGCACGCCGTGGATGCCGGCCTCGTCCTCGATCGGGCTGTAGCCGTAGGTCCACCACACGTCCTGGCGCTCGCCGTGGCGGGTCAGCGGCACCAGCCGGTCTTCATGCCAGACGCTGCCTTCGCCGCGCATCACGCGTTCGACGTCGGGGCCGATGATGTCCCAGGCTTCGGCCCAGCACGCGCGGCCGGTATGGCCGAGTGCGGACGGATGGCGCTCCGGTCCCATGGTCAGGCTGTAGGCGTCGTTGTAGAACTGGATCAGGTCGACGCCCCACCAGATGAACATCGGGTGGTTGCTCGACAAAATCAGGCGCACCACGGTCTTGAGCGTCGAAGGCCAGGTGTCGGGCGCGCCGAGCGTGCTGTGCTGCCAGTCGTGGGCGCGCATCAGGGCGCCCATCTGGCCGCCGCCGGCGAGGAAGCTGAAACTCGAGTTCAATGGTGTTCAGTCAGGAGAAGGTCAACGGCGCACGATACGGGCAATCCCGCAGATCCGCAACAGTAATGATGCATGGCAATGTCGAGCACGCCGTTTCAGCCGGAGCGCACCTGTAGCGGCGGCGTTTCGGTTGTCATCAGGCTGAAACCGTCGGGCGTTATGCTTCGCCCGTCTCCGCGTGATCCTGTATGGATGTGCGTTTCATCCGTCGGTCTCGCGGCCGGCGGTTTTTTTGATTCGGCCGTCCTCCTCGGGCGGCCTGGGCGAACGGGCAGGCTGTCCGCTTGCCACAGGAAAGGAAGTCATGCACAACTCGCAGATCGAGCGCCGCGCCACGGCAGCGTCGATGCCGGCCGATGGCCCGTATGCCGATCCGGCCCGTGTGGTGCGCCAGGGCATGGCGATTCAGGCCAGCCTGGGCACCCGCAGCGCAGTCGAATTCCTGAAAGGGCATGGCGTTCATGGCGCAGTGATCAACCGCGTACTGACCGGCGCGCAGGTGCGATCAAGCGACCAGCCGCTGCCCGAACCTTCTGCCGCTTGAGAGCGATTCAGGCGTGCTCGGTCAGCTCGCGCAGGATCGCACACTGGCCGGCCGGACGCACCGCATCGCAGCGCGCGCGCAGCGACGACAGCTCGGCGCGCAAGGCGCCCAGCTCGGCGATCTGGCGGTCGATCTCGCTCAACTGATGGTCGACCAGGTCGTTGACGCCGCTGCATGAGCGTTCCGGCTGGTCCTGGTAGCCGAGCAGGGCGCCGACTTCCGGCAGCGAGATGCCGAGCGCGCGGCAGCGCCGGATGAAGTGCAGCCGCGCCGCGTGGCTGGCGTCGTACTGGCGATAGTTGGCCTGGGTCCTGAGCGGCGGTGGCAGCAAGCCTTTGGCTTCGTAGAAACGGATCGTTTCGGGCTGGCATCCCGTCAGCTTCGCCAGTTCACCAATGCGCATCGACATCATTTTCTCCACATAAGCTTGCGCTTGACTCTGTAGTCACTACAGGGTTTCCAATGGCGGCATTCTACGGTAAATGCCGGTTGGAGGTGTTCATGTCCGCATGCTGTTCTGGTTCTTGCAGTCCGTCGGCGCCGCCGCCGGACCGGCGCTACCGCAAGGTGCTGTGGGCCGCGCTGTTCATCAATGCCATGATGTTCGGAATCGAGCTGGCGGGCAGCATGACGGCCGGCTCGGTGGCGCTGCTGGCCGACTCGGCCGACTTCCTGGGAGACGCCGCCAACTACGGCGTCTCGCTGTTCGTGCTCGGCATGGCGCCGCTCTGGCGCTCGCGCGCTGCCTATGGCAAGGCACTGGTGATGGGCGTGTTCGGCCTCCTGGTGCTGGGGCGCGCGCTCTGGGGTGGCGTTGGCGAGCAGGTGCCGCATGCACAGACCATGGGCGCGATCGGGGTACTGGCTTTCGCGGCCAACGGCGCGGTGGCGGCGCTACTGTATGCGTTTCGCAATGGCGACGCCAACATGCGCTCGGTGTGGCTGTGCACGCGCAACGACATGATCGGCAACCTGGCGGTGCTGCTGGCGGCGTTCGGCGTGTTCGGCACCCGGGCCGGCTGGCCGGACATTGTCGTGGCCGCCATCATGGCCGTGCTGGGATTGTCGGCGGCGCGCGAGGTCGTCAAGCGCGCGCGTTCGGAAATGCGCGCGGCGGCGGTGCTGGCCTGAGGTCACGTGCCGCGCCGGGCGAGCTTGTTCTGAGGTCTGCACGTGGGCGCATCAGCGCGCCAGTCCGCACACGCTGGCCGTGCGCCGTCCTTCCCGGGGCCGTCGCACGCATCGCGCTTCATCATCCCATCGTCATCGCTCCTCTCCCTGGCGCGCGATCAGCATCGCGGCGCTGTACAGGTCGGGCGCGATCCGGGTCGGTAGCCGGCGCGGTCCGAGGCGCCATTCGGTTTCGTTGCCGTTGTCGATCAGCAGCGTGCGGCAGCCGGCGCGGTTGCCGGCTTCGACGTCGTGCAGGATGTCGCCGATCATCCATGACGCGCGCAGGTCGATGCCGTGCTCGTGCGCTGCGCGCAGCAGCATGCCGGGCGAGGGCTTGCGGCAGGCGCAGGCGAAGGCATAGTCGCTCACCGTGCCGAGCGGATGATGCGGACAATAATAAAAACCGTCGAGCGACAATTGTTCGCGAAACAGCAGGTCGGTCAGGCGGTCGGCAACCGGGCCCATGGCGTCTTCACCGAAGCAGCCATGCGCGATGCCGGACTGGTTCGAGACCACGAACAGGCGGTAATCCAACCCGGCCAGCAGGCGCAGGGCCGGTCCGGCGCCGCTGACCAGGCGGATGCGGCGCGGCTCGACGTTGAAGGGAAAATCGTCGACCAGCGTGCCGTCCTTGTCGAGGAAGATGGCCTTCATGTCACGGCCACGATGGATCGCGCTGCATCGGGCTGGCCGGTCCGGCCGCCAGCGGCGGCGGCGCCGACGCCGAAGCCGAAGCCGAAGCCGACGCCGACGCCGGGCCGTGCCCCTGTACTGTCTGCGCTGTCGCCGGCGGTGTGCGTGTTTCCAAGGTGGGCGATGTGGCTGATGTTGCCGCTGCTGCGGATGTGATCATGCGCTTTCCTGGCTGGATAAGGGGGCAGGCTGCAGGGCAGCCCGGGTGTCGTCGAGAATGTCGTTGTAGAGCGCCATTACCTGTTGCGCGACGCGCTGCCAGGTGTAGTGTTCGCAGGCGCGCACGCGTCCGAGCTGGCCCATGTGGCGGGCGCGCTCGGGCTGGCGCTGGAGCCACGCCAGGCGCTCGGCCAGCGCTTCCGGGTCGCGCGGCGCGACCAGGCAGCCGGTGACACCGTCGACCACCGTGCTCTGGATGCCGTTTTGCGCGGCGCCCACGACCACGCGCGCGCAGGCCATCGCCTCGACTGCGGTGACGCCAAGCGGCGCGCGCCAGGGCGTGCTGGCGAACACGTCGGCAGCAGCGTAGTAGTCGCGCAGTGCCGTTCGCGGCCGGCGGCCTTCGAAGCGCACGTGCGGCGCAATGCCCAGTTCGCGCGCAAGCTGGCGCAGGCGCGCCAGTTCCGCACCGTCCCTGTCGATCCCGGCACCCGGCGCGCCATCGTGGCCGACGTCAATCTGATCGACGTGCATGCGAGAGAGCGCGATGGCGCCGGGCCGAAACGGCGCGCCATCCCTGGCGCCAATCGCTTGACCGGATGGCCGGCTTGCCGCAGCAGGATCCGCGTATGCGGGCACCGCCTGGTGCAACGCGCTCGCCGGCCTGGCGCGCCCGCCGCCGCAGCGCTGCTGGTCCGGCCGCGCAGCGTCCCCGCCGACAATGATCAGCTCGGCATCGACGCCATGCTGCTGGCGCAGCATGGCCACCGCCTGGATGACCGTGTCGACGCCCTTGCGCGGCGCCATGCGGCCCAGCTGCAAGACCACGAAGCGTCGCGCGCCGATATGCAGGCGCTCGCGCGCTTCGCGCATCGGCACCGGCCAGAATTCGTCGGAAGAAAAGCCGCGCGGCATCACCGCGATACGGGCCGGCAGGGCGTCATGCAGAGGCGCCAGGCCGGGTTGCTGTCGCCCGCTGTCGGTGATCACACCCGCGGCTTCGCGCATCACGGCCGCATCGATCCCGGGTCGCTGTGCGGCAGCGCCATCGGTCTCGTGCGCCGGCGGCCGGCCAAGCTGTCCCCCTGCCTCGAAGGTGAGTGCGAACGGCAGGCCAAGCGTTCGCTTCAGATGCAATGCTGCCGTGCCTGATAGCAGCGCGTTGGCATGCACCAGGTCGTACGTCAACGGCTGGCGCCGGATGAAGCGTTCGACCAGGCGCGCGAAGGCAGCCATGTGCGGCGCCAGCGCCTGGTTCGGCATGTGGTGCGCCGGACCGGCCGGCACATGAATCACGCGCACGTTGTCACACCATTCCACGACCCTGCGCTGCCCCGGCGCAGCGCGGCGCGTGAAGACATCCACCGCAACGCCGGCGCGTGCCAGCTGGCGCGCAAGCTGCATCACGTAAACGTGCTGGCCGTCGCCATCGGCGGCCCCGGACATGGCGAGCGGCGACGCCTGCGCGCTGATCAGGGCCACGCGGCGCACTGCCGGGGGCGTCGGCGGCGCGGCATCAGGCAGCGCCATCGCCCTGCCAGGGCCGGACCGATCCGCGCCGGTTTGCAGCGCATCCCATGAGCGGGCGATGGTTGGTGCATCTTGCGGTTTCATGCGCACTCCTGGACATGGCGCGTGCAAAGGGCGGGCGGCGGGCGATGGCGCATGGCGCGCCTCAGGCGAAGCGCACCCGGAAACGCACCGCGCCGGCCAGGCGCCAGAACACTGCCAGCGGCGGCAGCAGGATGGAAGTGAGCGCCATCTCGGCCACGTGCGAGACGCTGTGCGCGGTGCCGTGCAGGCGCCGCACACACAGGCGCACAGTCAGCGCCAGCCAGGCCAGGGCGGCGGCCAGCGCCAGCGGGCGCGCGCCCAGCAACCAGCTGCCCACGGTCAATAGCAGGGCGCAGACGATGGCGTAGTGCTCCCAGCACGGGTGCGCCTCGATGCGCTCGCGGTACAGCGCCGGGTGCTTCTTGTAGAGCAGGGCGTCGAACACGGCGTGGCGGATCTGCAGCAGGCTGGCGCCCCATGGCGCCGGACGCACCGGATGGGTGGCCAGCGCCTGCGGCGCGCGCACGATGCGCACGCCTTGTTCGAGCATCCGGAAATGCAGGTCGGCGTCGCTGCCGCGCCGGACGCTGAAGCGCTCGTCGAACCCGTCCAGGCGCTCGAGCACCGGCTTGTGGATGAAGCAGTTGGCGCTGCTGAAATCGGCCAGTTCGTGGGCCTGGGCGCTGCGCTGGCGGTCGGTGGGGCGGGCCGGTACCGGCGTTTCGATGCGTCCACAGACCACTTCGGCACCGTCGCCGAAGCTGGCCACACCGTGTTCGAGCCAGCCGGGTGCGGGCACGGCGTCGTCGCTGGTGAAGGCGAGGATGGCGCCACGCGCCGCGCGCCAGCCGCGGTTGCGCGCGGCGGACGGCCCGCGCGGCCCGGTGTTGGCGACATACACCAGGCGCGGCCCGCGCTCGAGCGTCCGGGTGCGCCAGCCGGCCACCAGGTGCAGTGTGTTGTGGTTGGGCTCGTCGTCGACGACGATGACCTCAAAGCTGCGTGGGTCGAGCGTCTGGCGCATCAGGGCGTCCAGGCTGCGGTCGAGCAGGTCCATGCGGCCGCAGGCCGGCACCACGACCGAGACGGTGGTCAGGACGTCGCTCGCTTGGACCTCATCCGTGGCTGGCATGTGATGTCTCCCCGTGGTCTCGTTCGCCACCTGAGCGTGACGATCGTGAGCGGTTCGATTGTTTCGGTACGGGGGCGGTTCCGTGAGGTCTGTACAGCTTGGAGATGGATCAACCGAGGCGAATGTGGGAACGTTTCGCGTTGTGCGGGCAGTGCGACAACACGTTTTTTCGTCATCCGAAACAAGCATCCCCGCTGGCGCGGGGATGGTGTCGGGTGGCGATTGATGGCGTTATGCGCACATTGCGTGCGCGTCCGGGGTAATTTGCTTAGCGCGAGAACCCGGTATCGTCATCCATCTTGCGGTCTCCCGCCAGCTTGTTGGCGCCGCCCGGGCTGCGCGGGTAGCCGCCGGCGGCATCGTTCGATTCGTGCACCGGATTCGGTTCGGCTTGCATGCTGCCGCCCGGCTTGTAGCCCTGGTCTTCGGTGCGCGGGCCGGTGCCGCCGGGGCTGCGCGGCAGGCCACCGGCAACGTCGTTCGACTGGTGCACGTCGTGGGCGCCGGCATCGCGTGCGCCGGCCGCGGTCTGCGAACCGCTGCGGTCGGTGCTGTCGGCCGACTGGCCGGCCCGGTTGCCGGTGTCGCTGGCGGCGCCTTGCGGATCGGCAGCGCTCTGGCGGTTGCCCTGGGCATTGGGCTGCTGGCGCAGCGAGGTGCCGGAGTCGGCCGGACGATTGCCGACCGGCTGCTCGAGTTCGCCCCAGGCGCCGGAATGCATCTCCATCTGGCGCTGGTGGCTGTCGGTGATGCCTTGCTGCGGGCCGGAGCCGCCGGTCTGCTGGCGCTGCATCGAGCCGCCAGGCAGGTCGCCGCCCTGGCCGCTGCCGTCCGGGCTGCCGCCCAGGCCGGCCTGGTCGTGGCCACCCGCATGCGCCATGCCGGTGCCTGATTGGCCGCCACCGTCACTAACGCCATTCGGATAGGTATGGTCCATCGGGCCGCTCGTGGTATTGCCCTTGGCGCCCGGTGTCCATTTTTCATTGGCGCCGTTGTTGGTCTGGTTATTGCTCTCGCTACGCTGATTCGCGTCCATGTCAGCCTCCTGTTTTGTTGGATAAAGCAGACGGCGCATGGCCATCCAATAGCCCCATCATGCGCGTTATGGGGGCGCACACGAATAGGAACAGGTAGGGGATTAATGTAGGACTGTTTCTGACGAGTTCGATCAAAAAATGTTGACGTATGGAAGTCAATTTCGTAAGTGCATTTTCTGTATCACGTAGTCCTACAAAGTCATCTGAAATGCTCCTATACCCGCATCTATCTTGCATGCCTAAGATGACTTCCGACTCATCGCTTATTGGGCTTGAAATCCTGCGGCGAACGGGTCTTCAGCCTGCCGCAGGACGCGGCGGTTCCAAAAAGCGTACAGGGAGAAGATCATCATGGCTTCAAGCAACCAAGGTAACAAGCAATCGGGCGCACAAGGCAACAGCCAGAGCAGCGGCACCCGCAATCGTGGCTTCGCCTCGATGGATCCGGCGCGTCAGCGCGAGATCGCCAGCCAGGGTGGCAAGGCCGCCCATGCCAAGGGTACGGCCCACGAATTCACTTCGGAAGAGGCACGCCGCGCCGGCAGCATGAGCCATGGCAACCGTCAATCGGCCAGCGCCAGCGCCGGCGGCACTGCGCGTGCAACCGCCGCCAGCAAGAGCGGCAACCGCCAGAGCGCACAAGGCGGCAGCCGCAGCGGCTCGAAAGAGTAAGCCGCACCTGCAAGCCCGGCCCAGCGCAGCTGCGTAGCTGCGGTTCGGCGCGGGTGGAACGGTGCATACACAAGAGGGGAGCCTGCGGGCTCCCTGTTTTGTTTCTGTGACCACACAAAATGCCGAAGGGATGCGGTAGAATCGCTGCGCCTTTTTCAACCTTCCCTGAGGATCAACGTCGTGAAACCAGCGGTCATTCGTCAAGTCAAAAGCCTGTCCATGTCGTGCGACCGGATCGGCAATCTGTTGCTGGCCAAGTTCGCTTCCCAGGGCGCAAGCGACCTGTGCATCCAAGTGCCGGCCACGATCGTGTTCTGGCTGTTGCAGCACCTGCCGGTCAACCGCGATCCGCGCCTGCAGCCGCCACCGGCCGGCCCGACCATCACCCAGCGCGACTGGGACACGCCGACCCCGCGCGCCCTGTATGTCAACTGCAAGGAATTGCCGGGCGCGATCCGCATGAGCTTCACGTTCGAGCAAGGTCCCGACCTGACCCTCGTGCTCGATCGCAGCAATGTCGAAATGCTGCGTCAGATCATGGAGATGTACGGCAAGGACTTGATCAACCTCGACGCGCAATAGGCTTTACCCTTGGTCGGCGCCGCGCTACCGGACGGCGGCACCGATCCGGTATGATGGCCGGCCAGAACCCGACAATTGCAGACGCCAGCGCCGGCCTCAGCCGCGGTGGCCATGAAAGGATCGCCATGCCCATCAAGATCAGTTCCATGTTCGACGCCGGTTCCATCGACGTCGTCAACGCCACCGACCCGCAACAGATCGACCTCAAGCTGCGCAAGGATTCGCACGCCGACATCCACCAATGGTTCCACTTCCGCCTGCAGGGCGCGCGCGACCAGGCGGTCACGATGCGCTTCCTGAACGCCGGCCAGGCCACCTACCCGAAGGGCTTCGAGGATTACCAGGCGGTGGCGAGCTACGACCTGGATAACTGGTTCCGCGTGCCGACCACGTTCGACGGCCAGGTGATGACGATCAATCACACGCCGGAACTGGACAGCGTGTATTACGCCTACTTCGAGCCATACAGCTGGGAGCGCCATCTGCGCCTGCTGGGCGAAGTGGCCGAGCATCCGATCGCGCGCGTGCACGACATCGGCGCCACGGTCGAGGGCCGCGACATGAACCTGGTGGTGATCGGCAATCCGCAGGCCGAGAAAAAGATCTGGGTCATCGCACGCCAGCACCCGGGCGAATCGATGGCCGAATGGTTCGTCGAAGGCATGATGGATGCACTGCTCGACAATGCCAACCCGGTGTCGCGCAAACTGCTGCAGCGCGCCGTGTTCTACATCGTGCCGAACATGAACCCGGACGGTTCGATTCGCGGCAACCTGCGCACCAATGCCGCCGGCGCCAACCTGAACCGCGAGTGGATGAACCCGTCGCTCGAGCGCAGCCCGGAAGTGCTGTGCGTGAAGCAGAAGATCGAACAGATCGGCATCGACATGTTCTTCGACATCCATGGCGACGAAGCACTGCCGTACAACTTCGTGGCCGGCAGCGAAATGCTGACCGACTTCTCGGCCGAGCGCCTGGCGCACCAGAACGCCTTCATCGACAACTACATTGCCTGCAGCCCGGACTTCCAGCGCGAGTACGGTTACGCGGCCAGCAAGTACAACGAAGAGCTGTTGACGCTGGCTTCGAAATACGTCGGCCACCATTTCAAGTGCCTGTCCCTGACGCTCGAGATGCCGTTCAAGGACAATGCCAATCTGCCTGACCCGCTTACCGGCTGGAATGGTGCGCGCAGTGCCGGCCTGGGCGCGGCGATGCTGCAGCCGATCCTGCAATCGCTGGGTTAATGCCATGGGCGTCGAAATTGAACGCAAGTTCCTGGTAACGAGCGACGACTGGCGTACGCTCGGCGCGCCGGTGCTGCTGCGCCAGGGCTACCTGTGCGCCGAGCCGGAGCGCACGGTGCGGGTGCGCATCGAGGGCGCCAAGGGCGTGCTGACCATCAAGAGCAAGAGCGTAGGCGCCTCGCGCGGCGAGTGGGAGTATCCGGTTCCGCTGGAAGAGGCCACCGAACTGCTGGACCGCCTGTGCCAGCGCCCGCTGGTCGAGAAGTACCGGCGCCGCATCGTGCACGCCGGTTTTACCTGGGAAGTCGACGAATTCCTGGGCGACAACGCGGGGCTGGTGGTGGCCGAGATCGAGTTGCCGTCCGAGGACGCGCAGTTCGATCGCCCGGGCTGGATCGGACAGGAAGTCACCGACGACAAGCGTTACTACAATTCAAACCTGATCCGTTCGCCGTATTCCACCTGGACCTCCTGAGCCTACCATGACCCTGTCGCGCCGCAGCCTGTTCGCCGTTTCTGTTTCCACTGTCCTGGGGCTGGCGCTGCCGTCGGCCTTTGCTGCCGACGCGGCACACTATTTCCCGCCGGCCGGCGAGTGGGCGCGCAAGGACCCGGCCCAGCTCGGCATGGACCCGGCCGCGCTGGCCGCTGCGGTACAGTTCGCGCAGTCGCACGAGACCGACTGGCCACGCGATCTGTCGACCCAGGAAACGATCTTCGGCACGCGCCTGGGTTCGATGCCGACGCGGCGCGCGGCGACCAACGGCGTGGTGATCTACAAGGGCTATGTGGTGGCCGAGTTCGGCGATACGCGCTTTGTTGACCCGACCTACTCGGTGGCCAAGAGCATGCTCGCCACCGTGGCCGGGGTCGCCGTGCGCGACGGCCGCATCAAGGTCGATGAGCCGGTGGCGCAGCGCGTGCAGGACGGCGGCTACGCGACGGCGCAGAATGCCGCAATCACCTGGAAGCAGCACCTGCAGCAGGAGTCCGAGTGGGAAGGCGCGCTGTGGGGCAAACACAGCAACTTCATCGGCAAGGCCGAGTTCGGTAAAGGCGAGCGCAAGCCGCGCGCGCTCGGGGCGCCGGGCAGCTTCTACGAGTACAACGACACCCGCATCAACCGCTTTGCGCTGTCGCTGTTGAACGTGTTCGGACAGTCGGTGCCGGATGTGTTCCAGCAGCAGATCATGGACCCGATCGGTGGCTCGAGTAGCTGGAAATGGCTGCCTTACCATAACAGCTATGTGGAACTGAACGGCAAGCAGGTGCCGTCGGTCAGCGGTGGCACGCGCTGGGGCGGCGGCATGTGGATCGACAGCTGGGACATGGCGCGCTTCGGTTACCTGTGGCTGCGCCAGGGCGCGTGGAACGGCAAGCAGATCCTGCCGGCTTCTTACGTCAAGGACGCGCTGACGCCAAGCGCGCACGGGCCGGACTACGGCTATCTGTGGTGGCTCAATACCCGAGGCAAGAACTTGCCAGGGCTGCCGGCCAATGCGTACGCCGCGCTTGGCGCGGGCAGCAATACCATCGTGGTCTCGCCGGACCATGACTTGGTCGTGGTGTGGCGCTGGCACTCGGGCAATACTGCCGAGTTCACCAAACGCGTGATCGGCGCGATCCGCAAGTAAGTGGCAAGACAGGGTCGCTGGCCTGGCTGCCGACCCTGTTTGTCGCACTGCAGCATGCCTGCGCAAATGCGCTCTCCGGCATGCCATTTTCTCCAATATCGACCTCTTGTAGCTCATCCATAAAGAGTGTGGTTTTAGCGTCGCGTACGCGTCCAATTGTGCGGGGCAAAACACCCCGCTGGTGATATATTTTTGGCACTAATACCACCCGCCATGCGGTGTCGTGTGTCTCAGGTCTGACTCGGCATTTTCAGTTTCCATCACCGTGTTCAAGTTGAGGCCAGGCGCACGCCCGACATTGCCAACACCACCAGGACACAAGAAGATGAAAAAGAATATCGCCATCGTCGGCGCAGGGTTTTCCGGGGCAGTGATCGCCAATCAATTGGCAAAAGAAGGCTACACCATCGACGTGTTCGAGTCGCGTCCTCACATCGCCGGCAACTGCTACTCGGAACGCGATGCCGAGACCGGCGTCATGGTGCATATCTACGGTCCGCACATCTTCCACACCGACAATGAGCGCGCCTGGGAGTTCGTCAACCGTTACGCCGAATTCAAGCCGTACGTCAACCGCGTCAAGGCAATCACCGACAACAAGGTGTTCACGCTGCCGATCAACCTGTTGACCATCAACCAGTTCTTCAACAAGACCATGGGTCCGGCCGAAGCGCAGGAATTTTTGCAGAGCCTGGGCGACAAGACGATCGTCGACCCAACCACCTTCGAAGAGCAGGCGCTGCGTTTCGTCGGCCGCGAGCTGTATGAAGCGTTCTTCAAGACCTACACCATCAAGCAGTGGGGCCTGCAGCCGAGCGAACTGCCGGCCAGCATCCTCAAGCGCCTGCCGGTGCGTTTCAATTACGACGACAATTACTTCAACCACAAATACCAGGGCATGCCGGCCAACGGCTACACCGAACTGGTGCAGAACATCCTGGACGTGCCGAACGTGACCGTGCACCTGAACACCATGTTCGACCCAGCCACCAAGGGCGACTACGAACACGTGTTCTACAGCGGCCCGATCGACGCCTGGTTCAAGCACAGCGACGGCCGCCTGCCGTACCGCACGCTGGACTTCGAAGTGTTCCGCGCCGACGGCGACTTCCAGGGCAATGCCGTGATCAACTACTGCGATGGCGAAAAGCCATACACCCGCATCACCGAGCACAAGCACTTCTCGCCGTGGGAAAAGCATGAAAAGACCATCTGCTACGCCGAGTACAGCCGTCAGTGCGAAGAGAAGGACATTCCGTACTACCCGATCCGCCAGACCCGCGAAAAGGCGCAGCTCGAGCTGTACGTGAACAAGGCGCAGCAGGAAGAGAACGTCACTTTCGTCGGCCGCCTGGGCACCTATCGCTATCTGGACATGGACGTCACCATCCATGAAGCGCTGCTGACCGCAGACAAGTTCCTGGAAAGCGCGCGCACCAACGCACGCATGCCGGCTTTCACCATCGATCCGATGGCGTAAGTTTCAGCTGGCAGAAACGAGAAGGGCGGCGCCCGCATTCAGATGCGGGCGCCGCCCTTTTTTATTCAGTCAGATTTAACGCGCAATCGATCGTTGAGATCGGCGCTGCGTGCTGCGATAGGTCCGTAGCACACAGCGCAGGTTGCGATCAATGGAAGTGCTCGCTCCCGGCAGGCGCGTCTTCCGGCATCTCGGCATGCACCAGCTCGCCGGTCGGATCGGCGAACAGCGGCGAACCGCAATCGTCGCAGTACTCGGCCGCGTAGCGCTCGTTGATTCGTTTGATGTGGGCGATGCCGGCGTCGTTCAGCTGGGCGACGATCTCGTTGATCGGGCTCAGGACCTGGCCACCGGCAGCCAGCGGGCCTTCCATCGGCGTGCCTTCTTCGTCTTCCTGGCCATACAGCGGCCAGACGATGCCGTACACCACGTCGGCGCTCTGGCGCATCGTGAACGACACGCGGTATTCGTCGACCAGGATGTCCGGCGCTTCTTCGCCGAAACCGGCCACCACGGCGCGCAGGTCGGACGCTTCCACGCCCAGGGTATTGGTCAGGTAATGCACGGCGGCGCGGATCGAGATCGGGCGGATCAGTTTATCGGCTTCGCGGCAGGCCACGTAATACGCTTCCGGCAGCAGCAGCTCGATGCCGCACCCTGGCAGCAAGCGCGCCACATTCGCGGTGGCCTGGGCGCGCCATTGCTCGAGGCAACGGTTGCGTTCTTCGGCAAAGCGCAGCTGGTGCTGCGGCTCTTGCCAGCGGAACAGCGGCTCGCCGGCCGGCGCCACCACCGCGACCAGCAGGTAACGCGTGTCGGCCAGGAAGGCCGGCACGTCTTCGACGTTTGGCGCCGGCTTCATCGTGCCGCCCTTGTGCGCGGCGGCGGCCAGCTTGTGCGTGATCGCATAGGTTTCGGCGTGGGTGCGCGGCAGCTGGTCGAGCGAATACAGGGTCGGGGCCATTGCCATGCGCGTGCCTTCGGCCAGCAGGTGGCCGGAGAAGTGCGCGCTCAGGGTGGCCAGCAGGTCGGCCGGCACGTTGCCGGTGGCGATCGAAAAACGGGTCCAGGCCAGGATCGGCGCGGCGATCAGGAGCGACTGCCAGCAGACGTCGCCCTTGTCGGTTTGTTCGACCATGGTGGCCGATTCGCTGACCGCTTCGACGGTATCCATCAACACGTCGTAAGAGGCGAGGTCGTCCTTGAACAGGGCGTTCAGGGCGGCGTCGACGCTGTCCTGGTGGTTCAGCTTGAGCTGCTTTTGCAATTGCGTATCGAGTTGACGTTCCCAGGCCCGCTCCTCGGCGCGGCTGGCCGCTTGCATGAGGGCTTGCGAGAGGCTGACGAGGCGCTGGCTTTCGGCGGAGAGTTTGTTTGAATCTTTGGAAGGACGACGCATGGCGCTTGTGAGTCTCTTGTCAGTGGATGAATCGAAAGTTGCGAGGGTGATGATAAACCCATATCCCCGGTATTGTAGTTGATTCGGCCACAAGTCATGAACACCGGCGCCGCCCCCGGCAGAGCGCGCACGATAGCGCTTGCAATGTGCCGGGACTCGGCACATAATGAGAACGATTCTCATTCAATACTGTGTTGCAAGCATGTGGGCAGCGGCGAATGCGGACCGATTGAGGCTGTCGGCGACCGGGAAACTCGCTGGCAGCATGTTCACGGAGTACCACCCCCGCCGGGCAACCGGACTTGCCCCTCCTGGCTTTGTCAGGAGGGATTTTTTTGTTGGCATTCAAAAAAACGGCCCGACCATGATGCTGCATATTCCCGGCGTGCTCACGTCGCAGCAGGTGGCGCACATCCGCGCGCGCCTGAACGAGTCTCCCGAATGGATCGACGGACGCCAGAGCGTCGGCGCGCAAGGCGCCCAGGTCAAGCGCAACCGCCAGCTGGGCGAGGGCACGCCGCTTGCCGTCGAGCTGGGGCAAATCGTCAGCGCGGCACTGATGGCCAATCCACTGTTCTTCGCGTCGGCGCTGCCGCTGCGGCTGCTGGCGCCATACTTCAATGCCTATGGCGGCGGCGAGCATTACGGGCTGCATGTGGATGGCGCGATCCGGGCTCAGCGTAATGGCCAGGCGCCGGTGCGGGCTGACGTGTCGACCACGGTGTTCCTGAGCGAGCCGGACGAATACGACGGCGGCGAACTGGAGGTGGTGGATTTGTATGGCACGCATGAGGTCAAGCTGGCGGCCGGGGATGCGATCGTGTATTCGTCGGGCAGCGTGCATCAGGTGAAGCCGGTAACGCGCGGCGAGCGGGTGGCGTCGTTTCTGTGGACGCAGAGCATGGTGCGCGACGATGCCAAGCGGGCCATGTTGCTGGACCTGGACACGCATATCCAGCGCCTGCGTGGACAGCACGGCGACTCGGAGACGACAGTGGGGTTGACGGCGCATTATCACAACCTGTTGCGGATGTGGGCCGAGGTGTGATGTAGAGTTGGCGGCTCGGCGAAGCCGCCAACCCTACGAAAAAAGGCTGGAACCCGTAAGGGCTCCAGCCTTTTCGCTATTCAGCGACAGCCCGCCGAAGGCGGACTCAATCCAATTACGCCGCCAGCAGCTGACGCAGCACGAACGGCAGAATCCCGCCATGCTTGTAGTAATCGACTTCGATCGGGGTGTCGATACGCAGCAGCACTTTGACTTCTTGCGATTCGCCGTTTTCGCGGTGGATCACCAGGGTCGCCAGTTGTTGCGGCTTGATTTCGCCTTCCAGGCCCTTCAGGTCGTAGGTTTCCTTGCCGGTGATGCCCAGGGTGTCGACGCTGTCGTTGCCGATGAATTGCAGCGGCAGCACGCCCATGCCAACCAGGTTCGAGCGGTGGATACGCTCGAACGAGCGCACGATCACGGCTTTCACGCCCAGCAGCTGGGTGCCCTTGGCGGCCCAGTCGCGCGACGAGCCGGTGCCGTACTCTTCGCCGCCGAAGATCATGGTCGGGGTGCCGGCAGCGACGTATTGCATCGCTGCGTCATAGATCGACATCTGTTCGCCGCTCGGCTGGTGCAGCGTGATGCCGCCTTCGACTGCCGAACCGTCGGCCTTGGCCGGGATCATGCGGTTCTTGATACGCACGTTGGCGAAGGTGCCGCGCATCATGATCTCGTGGTTACCACGACGCGAGCCATACGAGTTGAAGTCGGCCTTGAGCACGCCGTGATCCTTCAGCCATTTGCCTGCAGGGCCGTCTTCCTTGATCGAACCGGCCGGCGAGATGTGGTCGGTGGTGATCGAGTCGCCGAACACGCCCAGGGCTCTAGCGCCAGTGATGCCGGTAGCGACCGCTTTCGGGGTCATCTCGAAGTCGGCAAAGAACGGTGGTTCGGCGATGTAGGTCGACTCTGGCCAGTTGTACACCTGGCCTTCGGTGGTCGACACGCGTTCCCACAGCTCGCCCGGGTTGCCCTTGACGTCAGCGTAGTTCTTCTTGAACACTTCCGAGTTCATCGCGAAGCGCATCAGTTCGCCGATCTCTTGCGAGGTCGGCCAGATGTCGCCCAGGTACACGTCGACGCCGTCCGAACCTTTGCCCACTGGCTCGGTCATCAGGTCGCGGGTCATGTTGCCGGCGATGGCGTAGGCGACGACCAGCGGTGGCGACGCCAGGAAGTTCGAGCGGATGTTCGGGTGGATACGCGCTTCGAAGTTACGGTTGCCCGACAGCACAGCAGCAGCGACGATGTCGTTGTTGGTGATCGCTGCGTTCAGTTCCGGGGTCAGGTCGCCGGCGTTGCCGATGCAGGTGGTGCAGCCATAGGCGGTCACGCCGAAGCCCAGCTTGTCCAGGTATGGCAGCAGGCCGGCAGCGGTCAGGTACTCGGTGACCACGCGCGAGCCAGGGGCCAGCGACGACTTGATGTGTGGCGCCACGGTCAGGCCGCGCTCGACGGCTTTCTTGGCCAGCAGGCCTGCGGCCAGCAGCACGCTCGGGTTCGAGGTGTTGGTGCACGAGGTGATGGCGGCGATCAGGATGTCGCCGTTCTTGACGCGCACGCCGTTGGTGGTTTCGTACACCTTGGCCAGGTCGTCCGGGTTCTTGTTGAAACCGTTCTGGGTCGTTGGCTTGCTGAACAGTTCGGTGAAGTTGTTCTTCACGTTGCCCAGTTCGATACGATCCTGTGGACGCTTAGGACCTGCCAGCGATGGCGTCACGGTCGACAGGTCCAGCTCCACCACGCGGGTGTAGTCGATCTCGCCTTCTTGCGGCACGCCGAACATGCCTTGCGCCTTGTAATAGGCTTCGAAGGCAGCCAGTTCTTCTTCGGTACGGCCGGTGCCGCGGAAGTAGTCGACGGTGGCTTCGTCGACCGGGAAGAAGCCCATGGTCGCGCCGTATTCAGGCGCCATGTTGCCGATGGTGGCGCGGTCGGTGGTCGACAGCGAACGGGTGCCGGCGCCGAAGAATTCGACGAACTTGCCGACGACTTTTTCCTTGCGCAGCAGTTCGGTCACAGTCAGCACCAGGTCGGTCGCGGTGCAGCCTTCGCGCAGCTTGCCCTTGAGGTTGACACCGATCACGTCCGGGGTCAGGAAATACACCGGCTGGCCCAGCATGCCGGCTTCGGCTTCGATGCCGCCCACGCCCCAGCCGACGACGCCGACGCCGTTGATCATGGTGGTGTGCGAGTCGGTGCCGACCAGGGTGTCAGGGTAGTAGACGTCGCCTTGCTTCATGACGCCGCGCGCCAGGTATTCCAGGTTCACCTGGTGCACGATGCCGAAGCCCGGTGGCACCACGCCGAAGGTGTCGAAGGCTTGCATGCCCCACTTCATGAACTGGTAGCGCTCGTTGTTGCGCGAGAATTCCAGCTTCATGTTCAGGTCGAGCGCATTGGCTTCGCGGAAGTGGTCGATCGTGACCGAGTGGTCGACCACCAGGTCGACCGGCACCAGCGGCTCGATCTTCTTCGGATCGGCGCCGGTCTTGGCGGCGACGTTGCGCATCGCGGCCAGGTCGGCCAGCAGCGGCACGCCGGTAAAGTCTTGCAGCACCACGCGCGCCACGACGAACGGGATCTCGTCGGTACGCTCGGCGGTCGCATTCCAGCCAGCCAGTTGCTTGACGTGCTCTTCGGTGACCTTCTTGCCGTCGCAGTTACGCAGCACGGATTCGAGCACGATACGGATCGACACCGGCAGGCGCGACAGGTTCACACCGAGGGTTTCCGCCAGGGCCGGCAGCGAATGGAACTGGCCGCTCTGGCCAGCGCCGATCGGGAATTCCTTCAGTGTGTTCAGAGTGTTGCGAGACATAAGCTCTCCTTCAGTGAGATATTGTTATTTCAACAGCAGAAATTCAGTCTTCTTGACTACGGGCGATTCATTCCCGGCCGGGACCGGGCCATGCAATAACTCTTAACTCTTCGTCGCTTCCACTGGCGCAGTGGCGACGATCGCCGACTGCTCGGCGTTCTTGCATTCATTGGCCAGCTGGCGGTTCAGCTTCGAATCGAGCAGGATGCCCTTGGCCGGAATACCGATCCAGATCAGGCCCCAGTGCGGGTTCTCGAAGCGCAGCGCGCCGGTGGTGGTGCCGACCCGCGCCAGGCGGTGCAGGCGCTGCTTCCAGCGCAGGGCGATGTGACTGTCGTCGCCATCGTTGGTGTAGATCGTCAGCTTGTTGTTCAGTTCACACGCGTACTCGGTGACCTTGGTGTCGGTGATGTCCGGCTCGTCGACGTCGAGCGGATTGGCGGCGACTGCGGTAGCCGCAGCAGTGGCGGCGACAGCGGCGGCGGCCTTGGCCTTGGTCGACGGTTTCTTCCTGGCTTGCGCCTTCAGGACTTTTTCGGCTTTCGGATGTTTTTCCTTGGCGGCGGCAGTAACACCAGCGGCTGCGGCCGGCACGCACATGCCGGCAGTCGCGAGCGCAACGGCGCAGGCGGCGATGAGTTTGGGGAGGAGGGTGGCCATGGTCGGGGTCAGTGGGAGTCGGGGCGGTTGACGATTGCCGCAGCCGCGTCCGGCAGCGCGAGGCCAGCCAGCTTTGCGCGCTGCAACACCGACCAATAATATCGGTAGCTCGCACGGTCGTGCAAGCGGCCATGTTGCGCAATCGGCCCCCAATCCGCGGCCATGGCTTCAAGCAATATATTGGTTGCCTCATTCACCTCGGACAGGCGCGGCGTGAACGCTTTCAGGATCGGCTTGATCTGGTCCGGGTGGATGCTCCACATGCGGTTAAAACCGAACTCGGCGCCGGCGCGCTGGGCGTCGTTGGCCACCGTCGCCGTTTCCTTGATGTCGGTGGTGACGTTGTGCGACGCCACTTTGCCGTGCGCGTGGCAGGCGGCGACCATCTCGAGCTTGGCGCGCACCACCAGCGGGTGCGTGAACTGGCCCGGGGTGCGCATCGCGCTGGCCGGGATCGCGCCGAAGTGCGATGACACGAAATCCATGATGCCGAACGACAGGCATTCGACCTGGGGCAGGGCGGCGATGTCGTAGGCGTCGCGCAGGGCGCCATGGGTTTCGATCAGAACATGGATCGGCAGGTCTTTCGACCCGGCGCTCCGGCGCGCGCCGGCATATTGATTGACCAGCTCGATCGCGCGGCGCACTTCATCCACGCCTGATACTTTCGGCAGCGCCACATACGCCAGGCGCGCGGCCGCGCCGCCAACGACCGTGGCGACGTCGCGCGCAAAGTGCGAGCTGGTCGGTTCGTGCAGGCGCGCGCCGATGCGGTTGAAACGGTTGTCGTCGCTATTTAACAATGACGCCACCAGCGCAGCGTGCTCGGCTTCGCCGCCGGTCGGGGCGCCGTCTTCGCAGTCGAAGGTGATGTCGAACAAGGGGCCAAGCTCTTGTTGCAGGGTCATCGATTTGCGCATCAGCTTCTCGGTGCCGGCGTAATGGTCGCAGGCGGGGAGAAGTGTTGGCTGGCGTTTGCCCTGGAATAAAACCTCGGATGGATGCATGGCTCTCGGTGACAACGTAAAACAGCCGTGCCGGACAACAGGCACGGCATATTTAGCCGGGGCAAAATCGCCCCGGCTAGAAGTGGATCAGCCCAGCAGATGTGCGACGCCGGCTTTCTCTTCTTCCAGTTCTTTCAGGGTCAAGTTGATGCGCTCTTGCGAGAATGCATCGATTTCCAGGCCCTGGACGATGGTGTATTCGCCGTTCTCGGTGGTAACCGGGAAGCCGAACATGGTGCCTTCTGGAATGCCGTACGAACCGTCCGACGGGATGCCCATCGTGGTCCACTTGCCGTTGGTGCCCAGCACCCAGTCACGCACGTGGTCGATCGCCGCATTGGCGGCCGAGGCTGCCGACGACAGGCCGCGCGCTTCGATGATCGCCGCGCCGCGCTTGCCGACGGTTGGCAGGAAGGTGTTGGCGTTCCATTCCTGGTCGTTGATCAGGTCCTTGACCGATTGGCCGTCGACGGTCGCGAAGCGGTAGTCGGCGTACATGGTCGGCGAGTGGTTGCCCCACACGGCCAGTTTCTCGATGTCCTTGACCGCTTTGCCGGTCTTGGCAGCAACTTGCGACAGGGCGCGGTTGTGGTCCAGGCGCAGCATGGCGGTGAAGTTCTTGGCCGGCAGGCTCGGGGCCGATTTCATCGCGATGTAGGCGTTGGTGTTGGCCGGGTTGCCGACCACCAGCACCTTGACGTCGCGCGAAGCGACTGCGTCCAGGGCCTTGCCTTGCACGGTGAAGATCTGGGCGTTCGCTTCCAGCAGGTCCTTGCGTTCCATGCCAGGGCCACGTGGACGCGCGCCGACCAGCAGGGCCACGTCGGCATCCTTGAAGGCGGTCATCGGATCGGCGTGGGCGGTCATGCCGGCCAGCAGCGGGAATGCGCAATCGTCGATTTCCATCATGACGCCTTTGAGCGCCTTCTGAGCTTTTTCGTTGTCGATCTCGAGCAGCTGCAGAATGACCGGCTGGTCCTTGCCCAGCATGTCGCCGTTGGCGATGCGGAACAGCAGGGAATAGCCGATCTGGCCGGCTGCGCCGGTCACGGCGACGCGCATTGGGGTTTTAGCCATGATGAATCTCCAAAGTGGGAATGAAAACGGTCAACGCCTGGGACTTGCCTGATTCGGTGAAGCTGCAATGATACCAAAAGCGCATTCGGTTGAACCGGGTGTCGCGCGCGTACAAAATTTAGTTTGCCGCCGCCGACTCCCGGTCGGCCACGAGTGTATTCCCCTGCTAAACCATCTGTCAATTCATATCTTATGTCTTATATAAGACACATATGTTTGGCAGACTTACACTGGACGGTGTTGCGCTTTTGTGGTGAAATCGCGGTCTATGAATTCCGCCTCGTCCAACCCGGCCGCCGAAGCCTCCGTCAGCGTCGGTTCGCCGTCCTTCCGGCCGCTGTACCAGCAGATCAAGGCCCTGATCACCCAGAGCCTGCAGGCCGGGGAGTGGAAGCCGGGCGAATTGATGCCGAGCGAAGTCGAGCTGGCGGCCCGTTTCAAGGTCAGCCAGGGCACGGTGCGCAAGGCGATCGACGAGCTGGCGGCCGAGAACCTGGTGCTGCGGCGCCAGGGCAAGGGCACCTTCGTGGCCAGCCATGCCGAGGAGCGCGCGCACTTCAGGTTCCTGCGCTTGCGGCCCGACGACGGCGTTCCCCACCATCCCGAAAACCGCTTCCTCGAAGTCAAGCGCATGCGTGCGCCGGCCGAGGTGGCTCGTTTGCTGGAATTGAAGTCGGGTGACGCGGTGGTGTACATCAAGCGCGTGCAGTCGTTCGAGGGCGCGCCGACCATCCTGGAAGAGTTGTGGCTGCCAGGGCAATTATTCAAGGGCTTGAGCGCGGAACGCCTGGTGGAATACAAGGGCCCGATGTACGGCCTGTTCGAGACCGAATTCGGCACCCGCATGATCCGCGCGACCGAAAAGATCCGCGCGGTGGCGGCCGATGCCGGCACTGCCGAGTACCTGAAGGTGGCGGCAGGCACGCCGCTGCTGTGCGGCGAGCGGGTGTCGTACACCTACGGCGACAAGGCGGTGGAGTTGCGGCGCGGGATGTACCTGACGTCGCACCATCATTATATGAATGAGTTGTCGTAACTGCGCTGCCAGGGAACTCGTTGTAAGAGTGGTAAGTGCGTAATGAAACGCTGTGGCGGGCCTTCCCGGGGCCGGTGCAGCGATCGCGTAAGGCGATTAAAATAGATTGATTTTGGGTATGCGGCGCACATTGACCCGGTGCGTTGCTCGCTGTCCCGCCCGTCAGGTGCCAGTTGTATGGACCAGGCGATGAAATCGGCGAAAATCCAAGGGTTCACACAAAAACTGTTGTCATAAGGGGAGGTGTACCATGTCCGAAGCCGTGAGGGAAGCCAAGCAAAAGGGGCGGCCGGAGTTCCGCAATATCGGCATCGCCGATATCACTGGCAAATATCGCCAGCCACCGTCAGCCATCGTGTCGATCCTGCACCGCATCAGCGGCGCGGTATTGTTCCTGATGCTGCCGTTCCTGCTGTATCTGTTCCAGCAAAGCCTGTTGTCGGAGTCGACCTTCGGCTACTTCGCGGGCATCGTCTCGCATCCGCTGGTCAAGATCATCCTGCTGGGCCTGTCGTGGGCGTACCTGCACCACTTCACCGCCGGCATCCGCCACCTGTTCATGGATAACCACCTGGCCCTGGACAAGGATGCAGCCCAACGCACTGCGCGCTGGGTGCTGGTCATCGCCCTGGCGCTGACCGTCGTGGTCGGTCTGAAACTGTTCGGAGTGTTCTAATCATGGCAAGCAAAAATAATATCGGCCAGAACCGCCTGGTCGTCGGCGCCCACTACGGCGTCAAGGATTGGCTGGCGCAGCGCGTCACCGCGATCGTGATGGCGGTCTACACCGTTATCCTGCTGGCCATGTTCCTGACCGGCCAGAATTTCACCTATGAAGGCTGGGCTGGCCTGTTCGCGAAGCAGTGGTTCAAGCTGTTTTCGCTGGTCACGTTCCTGGGCATGTACTACCACGTCTGGGTCGGCATCCGTGACATCTGGATGGACTACATCAAGCACGCGAGCATTCGCCTGATCCTGATGCTGGTGACGATCTTCTGGTTGATCGCCTGCGCCGCCTATACCGTGCAAATTCTCTGGAGTGTGTAATCGTGGCAGCAATTAAAACCGCAATCCCTACCCGTCGCTTCGACGCGGTCATCGTTGGCGCCGGTGGTTCCGGCATGCGCGCATCGCTGCAACTGGCCGAAGCCGGCCTGAACGTGGCTGTGCTGTCGAAAGTGTTCCCGACCCGTTCCCACACCGTCGCGGCCCAGGGCGGCATCGGCGCTTCGCTCGGCAACATGAGCGAAGACGACTGGTACTGGCACATGTTCGACACCGTCAAGGGTGGCGACTACCTGGGCGACCAGGATGCGATCGAATTCATGTGCCGCGAAGCACCAAAGGTCGTATACGAGCTGGAACACTTCGGCATGCCGTTCGACCGTAACCCGGACGGCACGATTTACCAGCGCCCGTTCGGCGGCCACACCGCCAACTTCGGCGAGAAGCCGGTCCAGCGCGCCTGCGCCGCGGCCGACCGTACCGGCCACGCGCTGCTGCACACGCTGTACCAGCGCAACGTGCGCGCACGCACCCACTTCTTCGTCGAATGGATGGCGCTGGACGTGATCCGTGACGCCGAGGGCGACGTGGTCGGCGTGATGGCGCTGGAAATGGAAACCGGCGACGTCATGATCCTGGAAGCGAAGACCACCATCTTCGCCACCGGTGGCGCCGGCCGTATCTTTGCTGCCTCGACCAACGCCTTCATCAACACCGGCGACGGCATGGGCATGGCGGCGCGCGCCGGCCTGCCACTGCAAGACATGGAGTTCTGGCAGTTCCACCCAACCGGTGTCTCGGGCGCCGGCGTCCTGATCACCGAAGGTGTGCGCGGCGAGGGCGGTATCCTGATCAACAGCAATGGCGAGCGCTTCATGGAGCGCTACGCGCCGACCCTGAAGGATCTGGCGCCGCGCGACTTCGTGTCGCGTTCGATGGACCAGGAAATCAAGGAAGGCCGCGGCTGCGGTCCGAACAAGGACCACGTCCTGCTGGACCTGCGCCACATCGGCGCCGACACCATCAAGAAGCGTCTGCCTTCGATCCTGGAAATCGGCCACAAGTTTGCCAACGTCGATGCGACCAAGGAACCGATCCCGGTCGTGCCGACCATCCACTACCAGATGGGCGGTATTCCGACCAATATCCATGGGCAGGTGGTGGCGCCGGACGGCACTGGCGGTCAGAAGATCGTTAATGGCCTGTACGCGATTGGCGAATGCGCTTGCGTGTCGGTGCACGGCGCCAATCGCCTGGGCACCAACTCGCTGCTCGACCTGGTGGTGTTCGGCCGTGCGGCCGGCAACCACGTGGTGGCCTCGAACCTGAAGCAGAAGTCGAACAAGCCGCTGCCAAGCGATGCAGCCGACTTCGCGCTGGCACGCCTGAACAAGCTGGAAACGTCGACTGGCGCCGAAAAGGTGCAGCACGTCGCCAACGACATCCGCGCCACGATGCAAAAGTACTGCGGCGTGTTCCGTACCGACGAACTGCTGACCCAGGGCGTCAAGGAAATCATGGTCCTGGATGAGCGTCGCAAGCACGTCTCGTTCAAGGACAAGTCGAAGGTGTTCAACACCGCCCGCGTGGAAGCGCTGGAACTGGACAACCTGATCGAGACCGCGAAAGCGACCATCGTCTCGGCCCAGGCGCGCAAGGAATCGCGCGGCGCCCACGCCCACAGCGACTACGAACAGCGCGACGACGAAAACTGGATGAAGCACACGCTGTTCTTCTCGGAAGGCAATCGCCTCGAGTACAAGGCAGTGGTCCAGAAGCCGTTGACGGTCGACACCTTCAAGCCGAAACCACGCACTTTCTAATTATTTCTGTGGCCGGGGAACTGTCCCCGGCTGCGATGAAGATAGGTAAAACATGGCACGCACTGTCCAACTGAAAATTTACCGCTACGATCCGGACAAGGATCAAAAGCCATACATGCAAGACGTTTCCGTCGAGCTGCAAGACACCGACAAGATGCTGCTCGACGTCCTGCAGCGCATCAAGTCGGACGTCGATGATTCGCTGGCCCTGCGCCGCTCGTGCCGTGAAGGCGTGTGCGGTTCGGACGCGATGAACATCAACGGCAAGAACGGCCTGGCCTGCACCACCAACCTGAACGAACTGACCCAGCCGATCGTGCTGCGTCCGCTGCCGGGCCTGCCGGTGGTGCGCGACCTGATCGTCGACATGACCCAGTTCTTCAAGCAGTACAACTCGATCAAGCCGTACCTGATCAACGACTCGATCAAGCCAGAAAAAGAGCGCCTGCAGTCGCCCGAAGAACGCGAAGAACTCGACGGCCTGTACGAGTGCATCCTATGCGCGTGCTGCTCGACGTCGTGCCCGTCGTTCTGGTGGAATCCGGACAAATTCGTCGGCCCGGCAGGTCTGCTGCAGGCGTATCGCTTCATCGCCGACTCGCGCGACGAAGCCACCAACGAGCGCCTGGACAACCTGGAAGACCCGTACCGCCTGTTCCGCTGCCACTCGATCATGAATTGCACGGACGTGTGCCCGAAGGGCCTGAATCCGAACAAGGCGATCGGCAAGATCAAGGAACTGCTGGTTCGTCGCGCGATTTAAGGCGCGGTGGTGGTTTTGTGGCGGGCCGACGTGGGTTGAGCGCGTCGGCGGCATAGCCGCCAACCCTACGTAGGGTTGGCGGGTTCCGCGCCGACGCGTTCAGCCCACATTCGATTCGCCACGCGTTCAGCGTATGTCGAGAACATCGCGTAAAAGAACGCAGCAATACAGTAAAAGTACCGTACTGCCGAATCGCGGCAGCCGGAGTATGATGTCGAACCAACAACGGATTCTAGTGGTGAAAACGCATCAAGCCGATCCTGCCAACCGCGCCCGCCTGCGCTGGCGCGCACGCCGCGGCCTTCTCGAAAATGACCTGATCCTCACGCGCTTCCTCGATGCGCACGAAGAGGAGATGACGGATGACGAAGTCGATGCGCTGACCCGCTTGCTGGACCTGGCGGACAATCCGCTGATGGATCTGCTCCTGGGACGTGTAGAGCCCGAGGGCGATGTCGACCTGCCGCACGTGCGCGCCTTGCTGGCGAAGCTGCGGCAAGCGTAAGCGAAATTTTGACCGGGCTGCCGTGTGGAAGCCGGGTCTTGTAAGGTTTCGTTTTATTTTGTAGAACCCACTCCCACAAGAAGGAAGTGCCATGAATATCTCTGATACCAAAGCCACCCTGTCGTTCTCCGACGGCAGCCCGTCGGTCGACATGCCGATCTACAAGGGCACCATCGGCCCGGACGTCATCGACATCCGCAAGCTGTACGGCCAGACCGGCAAGTTCACCTACGATCCTGGCTTCATGTCGACCGCAGCGTGCAACTCGAGCATCACCTACATCGACGGTGACAAGGGCGAGCTGCTGTACCGCGGCTACCCGATCGAGCAACTGGCCGTCAATTGCGACTTCCTGGAAACCTGCTACCTGCTGCTGAACGGCGAACTGCCGAACGCCGAGCAAAAAGAAAAGTTCAGCCACACCGTGACCAATCACACGATGATCCACGAGCAGATGAACTTCTTCTTCCGTGGCTTCCGTCGCGACGCGCACCCGATGTCGGTGCTGGTCGGCACGGTCGGCGCCCTGGCTTCGTTCTACCACGATTCGCTCGACATCAACGATGCCAAGCAGCGCGAAATCTCGGCCATCCGCCTGATCGCCAAGCTGCCGACCCTGGCCGCCATGGCCTACAAGTACTCGGTCGGCCAGCCGTTCATGTACCCGCGCAACGACCTGTCGTACAGCGCCAACTTCATGTACATGATGTTCGGCAACCCGTGCGAAGAGTACAAGGTCAACGACGTGCTGGTGCGCGCCCTGGACCGTATCCTGATCCTGCACGCGGACCACGAGCAGAACGCATCGACCTCGACCGTCCGCCTGGCCGGTTCGTCGGGCGCCAACCCGTTCGCCTGTATCGCAGCCGGTATCGCCTGCCTGTGGGGGCCGGCACACGGCGGCGCCAACGAAGCGGCGCTGACCATGCTGAAAGAAATCGGCTCGGTCGAGAACATCCCTGCCTTCATCGAGAAGGTCAAGGACAAGAACTCGGGCGTCAAGCTGATGGGCTTCGGTCACCGCGTGTACAAGAACTTCGACCCACGCGCCAAGCTGATGCGTGAAACCTGCCACGAAGTGCTGGAAGAACTGGGCCTGCAGGACGACCCGCTGTTCAAGCTGGCGATGGAACTGGAAAAGATCGCCCTGAACGACGAATACTTCGTGTCGCGCAAGCTCTACCCGAACGTCGACTTCTACTCGGGCATCGTGCAATCGGCTCTGGGTATCCCGACCTCGATGTTCACCGGCATCTTCGCCATGGCGCGCACCATCGGCTGGATCGCGCAGTGGAACGAAATGATCGCCGATCCGGAGCAGAAGATCGGCCGTCCACGTCAGCTGTTCGTCGGTTCGCCGGCGCGTGATGTGCCGTCGATCGACAAGCGTTAATTCAACGCCTTGTGTTTGGAAAGCGGGCTGCGGCCCGCTTTTTCTTGCCCGGTCGATAAGCGGACTGACCGCTCAACGGCGCCAGTTGCATTTGCCGCGCACGATCGCCGCGGCCCAGAACGGCGCGGCGAAGATGCCGCCCACGCCGATTGCCCAGTCCTTGGTCTCGAACGAGTGCGGCTGGTGCTTGAGCGGATCGGGTCCCAGGCAGTGCGCCTTCCTGGCTTGCGAGAACTGGCGCTCGAATGCGCGGTAAGCGCCGCCGCTAAGCGCGGTCCCGCTCGCAGATGACAGATCGTCCTTGCGCTCGGCCAGCGTGTCGCGGATGGCTTGCTTGATGGCTTGCTCATTTGGACGCGCGTCGAGTTTCCATGTTGGATTGCGCTCATCGACCAAAGCAAAGGGTTCTTCGCGCGCGCTTTCCGCGCTCTCTTGATGGAATGCGAGGGTAGGCGTAGCCACGAGGGCGAGGGCGGTCAGGGGCCAGGCTTTCATTGGTATGCGTGCGTAATTGCCGACCAACAGACTCTAACCCCGACGAGGTTGGCGAATAGTTAATCCTGGCTGAATGCACGCATTTCATGCCAGGTGGGTTAATTTCCTGGGTGATGCGATCTGTTCCCTCATCCGCAGTGATCGTATTATTTGCTTGTGTACAATCTGGCCGATCATTCAACTGAAAGGACTTTCGTGAAGCGCTTCCTGACCGCCTGTTTCCTGTTCCTCTGCATGCTTGGTACAGCGCACGCTGCTACCGATGGCGCCCTGACACGCGACGTCAACGCTTTCCTTGATGGCTGGCACCAGGACGCTGCGAATACGCGCATGCGCTACTTCGACAAGATCGCCAAAGACGGCGTCTACATCGGCACGGACCGCACCGAAGTCTGGACCCGCGACGAATTCCGAAAGTGGTCGAAACCCTATTTCGACGCCAAGAAAGCCTGGACGTTCAAGGCGACCAAACGCAATGTGTACGCATCAAACGACAAGTCGCTGATCTGGTTCGACGAGCAGCTACATACCGAGAACCTGGGCCCGTGCGTGGCGAGCGGGGTGATCCGCAAGACCAGGACTGGCTTCGAGATCGTGCATTACCAGCTGGCGATTGCGGTGCCAAACGATGTGGTCAAGCCGGTGACCGGCATCATCGCCGAGCACGAGAAAAAAGCGATCAAGTAACGTCGCATCGTCACGCGCCGGCGCTTCGTCGGCGCGCGCCGCCTGTGCTAAGGTAAGCGCCTTCCCAGCAACAGCCAAGATCTGCGCACGTGACTTCCTCTCGCCTTGCTCCCTACGTCGGCCGCTTCGCACCATCCCCGACCGGCCCGCTGCACGCCGGTTCTCTGGTGGCCGCCCTCGCCAGCTATCTCGACGCCAGGTATCACGGCGGCGCCTGGCTGGTGCGCATCGAGGACATCGACGAAGGCCGCAGTGTCGCTGGCGCAGCCGAGGGCATACTGGCGCTGCTGGACGCGCTCGGCATGCACTCTGATGGCGAGATCGTCTGGCAGAGCCGGCGCAAGGACCTGTACCAGGCCGCCGCCGAGCGCATCGCGCACGACACCTATCCCTGCGGCTGCAACCGGCGTGAGATCGCCGATTCGCGGCTCGGCTTCGCGCCCGATGGCGCCGCTATCTATCCCGGCACCTGCCGCCATGGCCTGGGACCGGGCCGCAGCATGCGCAGCCTGCGCGTGCGCGTACCTGGCGCCGGCCGGGACGAGATCACCTTCGTCGACCGCTTCGCCGGCACGGTTACCCAGCATCTCGAACACGACTCGGGCGACTTCGTCCTGAAACGCGCCGACGGCTTCTGGGCGTATCAGCTGGCGGTGGTGGTCGATGATTGGGAACAGGGCGTGACCGACGTGGTGCGCGGGGCCGATCTGCTCGATTCGACGCCGCGCCAGATCTACCTGCAGCGCCTGCTCGGCGCGCCGACGCCGCGCTACCTGCATGTGCCGGTGGTGCGCAATGCGAATGGCGAGAAGTTGTCGAAGCAGACCGGCGCAGTGGCGGTCACGGCTGGCGACGAGCCCGCTGCCGTGGCCGTGCTGCTGCAAGCGGCGGGATTTCTCGGGCTGGATATGAAAGCCCTCGGGCCGGACGCGACGCGCGCCGACTTCTGGCGCGCGGCGGTCCCGGCATGGGGCGCTGTGCTGGCAGGGCGCGAACCGCTTACGGTTGCAGCTTCGCCTCCAGACTCGCCGGCAGGCTAAGCCGGCGTCGGCCGAGCAACGCCAGCATTCCCAGGCCCAAGCCCAGCATGCCCCAGGTGGCCGGTTCGGGAATCGGCGCCGCGACCGCAAAGCCGCGGATTTCGCCGCCGGTATAGCGCTCGGTGTGGATGTTGATGTAGGCCTGGTTGGCGTTGAAGGCGTCGATCAGGGCGCCGCTGGCCAGCTGCGGCGTGCCACCGTAGGCCGCCAGGAAGGCGGGATCGTAGATCGCGGCGTCGCCCAGGTCGAAGGTGCGGCTGTATTCGCCGGCCCGCACCGCCAGCGGGAAATCAACCAATGCCACCGCCACCTGCGCCACGCCGCGGAAGGCGTCCACGGTGCAGCAGTGGATGTGGGCGCTGATCGTCGGGCTGCCGAGGTCGCGGAACGGGACCTCAGCGCGCAGGATCATGTCGTCGATCTCGAAGGTGGTGACGCTCGAACCGGGTGAGCCGTTGGGGATGTCCTCGCCGGGACCGCTGGCGACCGCGCGATACGTGACCGGTACGGCCTGGCTCGCCGTGGCGCCGAACAGGGTGGACGCCGCCAGGGCTAGTGCAGCCAGCCTGGGCAGGGTGTGGGCTTTCTTCATGGCATACCTCCTGATTAGGAAAGGATTCCCATCGCGCTTCCGGATGGAAGCGCTGCCAAAAAAGTTAGCACAGCAAGCAGCGGCTGCCCACACGGTACGGGCGGTCAAAGGCCGCTGAGAAATCTAGTCAGTTCAAACAAGAGCGCTGCAGTAATTGTGGGTGGTTCAGCGGGGGGTGCGCATGATGCTGATGACGCCATCGGCTTCCAGGAAGGCGCATTTCATCTCCAGCCGCGGGCAATCCGCCTTGCGCAGCGCTTCTTCGACGTCGCTCTCGGACAGGCGGCATTTTTTCATGACCTTTTCGAAGAACACGCCATCGCGTCCCAGCAGGACCGGGCTGCCTTCGATGGCGCGCTCGAAGCGGTCGAAGCGGGACGACAGGAAAGCGATGAGCACGGTCAGTACCAGCAGGGTTGCGGCAACGATCAGTCCGCCGAACACCGATTCTTCGCCGCCGGTGAGTGAATTCGAGACCGATTCCGATAGCAGCATGACTACCAGCAGATCGAACGGCGTGAATTGGCCGACAGTACGCCGGCCGGACAGGCGCATCATGAGCAGCAGGACGCAGTAAACGATGGCGCCACGGGCGATTAATTCCCACCAAGGAAGGTCGAGATCGAACATGAGGTCTCCACAGCCAGGCAACAGTTCGTCTCATTGTAATCAAATTGCCAATGTTCGCTGAGCGCGTATGGGCGTCTTGACGAATCAAGTCAGTTTTGTCTGCGTGAAAAACAGAATCCAGGGAGAAAGACAGCGCATATGGTAGACATTGCATGCTGTTTATTTAACTATTTTATAATTATCATTCTATAAATTAGCCGAAATATATAGAAAATTTCCTCAATTATGCCAGTCGCGGCGCGCAAGGTAGTGAGGTGCAGTCCTACAGTTTCACTGCCGTTTTTTGGTGTTCAGACCGCGTTTGAATGACTACGATGAAGTCCTCGAGTCAGCACTGCTGGCATTTTGTTCCACACATGAACGGAGGCAATCATGGCAAACAACTCGCAAAACAACAACCCGCAAGGCAATAACCAATTCACCAAGGACGGCAACAGCCAGAGCGGCAAGCAGGGCAATCAGGGCAATCAGGGCAGCGGCAACCAGGGCTTTGCATCGATGGATCCGCAGCGTCAGCGCGAGATCGCCAGTGAAGGCGGCCGCGCCGCGCACGCCTCGGGCAACGCGCACGAGTTCAATTCCCAGGAAGCACGCGAAGCCGGCTCCATGAGCCACAAGAACGAGGGCAGCAAGCAGAGCGGCAACCAGGGTGGCCAGCAGGGTGGCAACCAGCAGAGCCAGCGCGGCGGCACGCCTGAGCAACACGCCCAGGCCGGGCGCCAAAGCCACAAGAACGACAAGCAATAACGATCGCAAGGGGTAAGCGAGGATCACGACCGTCGCGACAGCCCCTTGTTGTTCCTACCTTGCCTGCGTCTGCCATAGCAGTGGACGCAGGCTGGTTGCGTTAACAAATAGTGCGCGCTCAACCGACGCGGTACTGGCGCATCCGGAAGCGAATCTTGCCGCTTTCTTTCTTGCAAACGCCGACCATGGTTTCCTTCGCGCCGAGCTTGACGGTCATCTTGCTGCCGTTCTTGCGCCCCGCGCAGGCGGCATGCGCCGACGCCGGGATCTCGGCCAAGGCCGGTGAAGCAGGCGCCACCGATGAAGCAGGCGCCATCAATGGGGCAGGCGGCATCGATGGCGCGGCAAGCGAAGGCGGGGCCATCATCGTTGGCGCCGCCATCATGTCCATCCGGGCGTCGCCTGGCCGGTCGGGCGGCAACACGGGTGCTTCGGGCGCCTTGGGCGGGACGGGTTCTCTGGCGCAATTGACGCCGTTGGCGCTGCACTTGATGACGACGGTTGCCTGGTCCGGGCTGGCGCCGGCGCCGGCGCTGGCGCATGCGAGCAGTGCCAGTAACATGGCGGGTATTGATGTCTTCATGGTGTGTCCTTGTCGGTTGTCAGCGCAGCGTGCCGATCGACGCGCTCGAGCTGCTGAACCTTTCGCATTATTGCTATTTTGGAAAGTTCTTGACGTAATCATATCCGGTAAGGTCTACTCGGGGCGCCCGCATCCCGCGATGCTTTCCATACCGATCGTCCCGTGCTCAATCTGCTTAACGCCATTCCCCGCGATCTATTGCTTCCTCCTACCAGCCTGTTCCTCGTGATCGCGCTCGGCCTGGCGCTATGGCGCCCGTGGCCGCGTCTCGGGCGCAGTGTCGCCGGCGGTGGCCTGGCGGCGCTGGCTGTCCTGTCGAGCAATGCCGGGGCCGGATTCCTGGTCGCGCCACTGGAAGCCTGGACCCAGCCGCTGCGCGCGCCTGAAAGCGTGGGTGCCCAAGCGATCGTGGTGCTGGCCGCGGGACGGCTGCAGGACGCGCCCGAATACGGCGAACGCGACATTCCCGACTACACCGCGCTGGCGCGCCTGCGCTACGCCGCCCACCTGCAGCGGCGCACCGGCTTGCCGCTTCTGGTCAGTGGCGGCAACGGCTCCAGCGGCGCCGATCCCAGGCCGGAGGACCGCGCCTATACCAAGGCCGACGCGATGGCGACCGCGCTGCGCGAGGATTTCGGGGTGCCGGTGCAGTGGGTCGAAGGCCAGTCACGCGATACCGGCGAAAATGCCAGTTTCAGCGCCGCGCTGCTGCGCAAGGATGGCGTCAAGCGCGTGCTGCTGGTGACCGATGCGATGCACATGGCGCGCGCGCGCGGCGTGTTCGAGCGCGCGGGACTCGAGGTGGTCGATGCGCCGACCATGTTCTTCAGTGGTCAGGCACGGGGAGTCCGGGCCTGGCTGCCGAGCGCAGAGGGCATGCGGCGTTCGTGGTACGCGGTGTATGAGCTGCTCGGGCTGGGCTGGTATCGGCTGAAATTCGGTTAAGAGCGCTCTAAGCCTTGTAACCCATATTAATGGCGACCATCACCAGCACGAAGATCGCGAGCGACAACGCCATCGGCAGCATCGCCATCAGTTTCGCCATCAAGCCGAACGGCCCGGGCTTGTGGCGACGTGCCTGATACGCTTTGTAACCGTAGTAAAACGCGAGCGGCGGCAGGATGAAAACGGTCACCATCATCCAGGCAGTGAGGATGGTCAGGACAGACAAGACGAGCGACAAGGCGTACATGGCGACCTAACGAGTGGTTACAGGAACATTGTCGGCAATCTATGCGGTTATTGCTGAGATAGCAAGCCGGAAGACTGCCTCGTGCGCCTAGTACACGTCGCGCCGGTAACGCCCATCTGCCATCAGGCGTTCCACCACATCGGCGCCCAGCAGCTCGCTCAAGGCCTGATGCACGCCACCGGCCATGCCTTCCAGGCTGCCGCAGACATAGATCGCCGCACCCTCACTCACCCAGCGCCGCAGCACCTCGCCATGCGCCAGCAGCAGATGCTGCACATAGCGCGCGTCGCCGCCGTCGCGCGAGAAGACCAGGTCAAGCCTTTCCAGCGCGCCGTCGTCGCGCCACGCCTGCAGCTCGTCGCGGCACAGAAAGTCGTGCTCGGCATTACGCTCGCCGAACAGCAGCCAGTTGCGCCGTTCGCCGGCGTCGATGCGCGCCTTGAGCAGCGCGCGCAGTCCGGCCAGGCCGCTGCCGTTGCCGATCGCGATCAGCGGCCGCCGCGCATTCTCGCCCAGCCGGAAGCGTGCGTGTTCGCGCACCCGCAGCCGGATGATGTCGCCTTCCTGCGCCTCGCCGCACAGCCAGCCGGACGCCGCGCCGGGCGAGCCATCCTCGCGCCGTTGCAGGCGCACCAGCAGCGCCAGATGACCTTCGTCCGGCACCGACGCAATCGAGTATTCGCGCGGATGCCCGGGGTCGCGCGGCGCACTGACCTGGGCCAGGTCGCCCGCTTCCCACAGCGGCAGTGCGCCCGACAATGGCGCCAGCGCCAGCCGGTACAAGGGCGCGCCGGCGCTCCCGGGGTTGGCCAGCGTGCGCGCGGCGATGCGCCATTCGCCGTAGGCCGGCGCTTCCCAGTCCGGCGCATCGCTGGTGCCGGCCAGGCGGCCCAGGTGGTGCTGCCATTCGGCCAGCGCGGTCGGCGAACCACGGTCGACGTCGATGCGTTCGAACAGCGGCGCGGCGCCGGTCGATGCCAGCCACGCATCGAGTGCGCGACCAAAGCCGCAGTAGCTGCCATAGGTGGCGTCGCCCAGCGCCAGCACCGCGTAGTGCAGGTGCGACAGGTCGGGCAGGGCGCCCATCGAGCGCGCTGCGAAGCGGGCGCCGCTGTCGGGCGGGTCGCCTTCGCCGTAGGTGCTGCAGATGAACAGGATGCGCGTGCTGGCGCCGAGCAGGGCGCCATCCAGCGCCGACATGCACACGGCGCGCGCCTTCAAGCCGCCCAGCGTGAGGGTGGCGACGGTGCGCTCGGCCAGGTGTTCGGCGAGCCCGGTCTGGCTGGCGTGCACCACCAGCCAGTCGGCTTCGCTACGTTTCGAGGATGCCCCGGCCTGCGCCAGGCGCGCGCGCCAGATGCTCAGGCACATGGCGAGGTAGGTGGCGGACAGGGCCAGCGCGCCGCCCCAGCGCAGCGGGTCGATCGTCATCATTGGCGCAGCGCGGCCCAGGCGCCGGAAACGTGTTCGATCAAGCCAGCGGCGCCGCGCACCAGGAAACGCGCCGCGATCCCGCGCGCGTCGGCAAAGGCCAGACCTTCCTGCGGACCCATCACGGTCAGCGCGGTCGACAGCGCATCGGCCGCCATGCAGGTGGACGCCAGCACCGTCACCGAGGCAACGTCGTTGGCTACCGGCTGCCCGCTGCGCGGATCGAGCGTGTGCGCGGCGCGCCGGGCGCCATGCTGGAAATACTGGCGGTAGTCGCCCGAGGTGGCGATCGCCAGGTTGTGCAGGGCGACGACCGGTTGCCCGCTGGCGCTGCCCGGCACGCCTTCGATCTCGACCCACCACGGCGCGCCATCGAGCTTGACGCCGGCGCCGCGCAATTCGCCGCCGGCTTCGACCACGAAATGGCGCACGCTGCGCGCTTCCAGGCAGGCCGCCATGCGGTCGACCGCGTAACCCTTGGCGACCGATGAAAAATCGAGCGTGGCGCCGCCCGGCTGCAGCAGGCGTCGCTTGGCGCGGTCCAGCACAGGTCGGCAAGTGGCGCGGCGAGCGAGCAGGGCGTCGATAGTGAGGGCATCCGGCGCCTGGAAGCCGGACTGGTCGTAGCGCGCATTCGGCCCGAAGCCCCACAGCTGCACCATTTCGCCGGCCGCCGGATCGTAGGCGCCGCCACTGTCCGCGGCGACGTCGAGCGCATACGCGACGACGTCGTAGAACTGCGCCGGCAGCGCATGCCAGCTGCCGGCCGGCGCGTCGTTATACCGCGACAACAATGAATCCTGCGACCAATGGCTCATCTGCGCGACGATCTCGTCCAGCTCACCCTGCAGAGCACGCTCCAGGGCCGCACCGTCGGCGCCCGGCGGCAGCATCAGGCGCGCCGACCAGCCGGTGCCCATGGCGCGCCCGCTTGCTGAATACAGGGTGCTGCCGCCCGGCGGCAAGGCCGTGTCGACAACCAGCGGGACGATCACATCGCGCATCCGTGCTCCTTACTGCGGCAGCACTTCAAGCGTGGCGGCATAGGTATACCGGCGCACGCCCGGCTCCGCCCGGCCCTTGCCGGCCTCGAACGGGTACTTGGCGCTGAGCCAGTACATGTTGGCAGCAGGGACGGTGAAGCTGACCTCGCCCTTGGCATCGGTATTGAAACGCAGTTCGCCCAGCGTGCCGCGGTACTTGACGGCCCCCGGCACCATGCTGAACGGGAAATTGGCCAGCGGCTTGCCGTCGAGCTGGAAGCGGAAACGGATCGGCTCGCCCGCGCGCAGGTCGGTCGGATTGGTCACCGGCACCAGTTCCAGGCCGACGCCGCTCGGTTTCAGGGCGCCTTCGCTGGTGCTGTTGGCCGAGACAAAGGTTTCAAGGCGTGAGTGGGTGGTGCTGGTTTCGACGTCGGTGGCGCCGGCCGGGATCTGCGCGCCCGGGCTGCCTTCGGCGCCACGGAAGCGCTTGGTTTCGCCATTCAGCTTGTAGCTGCCGAAGACATTGTTGCTGACAATCGCCAGGCGATAGGTGCCATCCTTCGGTAGGCGCACGTCGAGCGTGCTGCGGTATTTGCCGAGCACGGCGCCCGTGGCTTGCGTGGTGGCCCCGTCCGGATCCGTGATCGTCAAGCCGTCCAGGCGCAACGGGACGTGGTGGAATTCGAACAGGCCTTCCGAGATCGCGCCGTCGAGCGTGACCCAGGCTTCCTTGGCCTCGACCATCGACGTGCTCGGCAGCAGCCAGCCGCGGTGGGCCTGGGCGCTCATGCTCAGGCTGGCGAGCGCCAGGCCGAGGGCGGCGAGTTTCATGGCGTGCTTTTTCATGGGGTCTCCCTTTCTTGTGCGATTATTGGATCTGCAGCGACACCGCGCCCAGCTCTTCCTTGCCGCTGGCGGTCGCCGCCAGCTTGCCCTTGCCGGCCCAGTTGAACGGCACCTTGACCAGTTCGCGTCCGCCCGCTTCGCGCGCCGCTTCCACCACCAGCTTGTATTCACCGGCCGGCAATTTATCCAGGCCATTGCGGGCCGCGTTGAAACTCATGCTGTGGCTGCCGGCGGCGCGGGTGGCGCCACTGACACCATCGATCGGCAAGGTCACGTCGCGGCCTGCCTTGCGCCACCAGGTGCGCAAGTCCTTGACCCATTTTTCGCCGGCGTTGTCCTTCTTCTTGACGTCGTACAGCACGGCCAGGTTCGAGGCGATGCTCTGGTCGGCGCGCTCGATCCAGATTGCGACATACGGCTTGTGGTATTCGGCCACGTTCAACTGCGGCAGGTCGAACCTGACCGACAAATCGGCGGCCACGGCCCAGCTTGATGCGAGCGGCAGGGTCAGGGCGAGCGAACGGGACAGTGCGTTGGACAGTTTCATTTGTTGGTTTTCTCTCAGGTAGTACGATCAATGGACAAACAGCAGGGCCAGCAGCGCTGGCAACACGATGCCGAACCCGACCACCGGCCAGGTCAACGGCCGCTTGGCCGCGTGGTGCTTCAGGATCAAAAAACCGGTGATGCAAAACACCAGGCAGGCGATGGCGAACAGGTCGATGAACCAGCTCCAGGCCGGGCCGGTGTTGCGGCCCTTGTGCATGTCGTTGAGCCACGAGATCCAGCCACGGTCGGTCCTTTCGTATTCGGCGCCGCCGTCGACGGCGATGCGCAGCCAGGCGTCGCCACCAGGGCGCGGCAGGGCGATATAGGCGTCGTCCGGCGTCCATTCGGCGCGCACGCCGCGCACGTCGACCGGGAAGGTGCGGTTGGTCCAGTCCGCCAATTCGCTCGGCAGCGGCACTTCGGCGTCGGCGTGTTCTTCGGCCCAGGCGCGCAGTTGCGCCTGCAGCGGCTCGGGCAGGCTGGCTTTCTGGCGCGTGACTTGCGGCTTGGCTTCGATCAGGGTGGCGTTATTCAGGGTCAGGCCGGTAAAGCTGAACAGCAGCATGGCCATCAGGCAGATCGCCGAACTGATCCAGTGCCAGGTGTGCAGTTGCTTGAGCCACATGGCGCGCCGGGCGCCGGGGAGGGCGCCGCCGATGGGCTTGGAGGGCAGGGTGGAATCCATCAGTAAATGATAACGATTATCATTTACATGGTCAACTCGTCTGTACAGAATATTCCGTTGACAAGCTACGCCATTCACATTTGGAAATAAATAATTTCTATTTTGATGACCTGCCCCGCATGAGAGGATGCGTTACAATACTCAGCGCAAATAGGCAGGATTTTGCACATGAATTTGGTCTTGAACAGTCCTTCCCCCACAACTTGATGTCTTGAGTGCAATCCGCTAACCGGTCAGGCCGTGCCGCGGAAGGTTAAATAACCCGCCCTAAATTCGCGAAGCGCGATACGAAAGGTGAGCAAGAATGATGCAACAATATAACGCCAACTCCTACCTGTTCGGCGGTAATGCGCCGTACGTGGAAGAGTTGTACGAAGCCTATCTGGACAACCCGACGTCGGTGCCCGAAAACTGGCGCGCCTACTTCGACCAGATGCAGCACGTGCCGGCAGTCGACGGCTCGAGCCGCCCCGACGTGGTTCACTCGTCGGTCGTCGCTTCGTTCGCGGAACGCGCCAAGCAGGGCCCGATCCGTACCGTGGTCGCTTCCGCCGACTCCGAACTGGGCCGCAAACGCGTGGCTGTCACCCAAATCACCGCCGCCTACCGCTACCTCGGTTCGCGCTGGGCCAACCTGGACCCGCTGCAGCGCCAGGAACGTCCGCCTCTGCCGGAACTCGATCCGGCGTTCTACGGCTTCACCGAAGCCGACATGGACACCGTCTTCAACATCAGCAACACCTACTTCGGCCAGGAAACCGCGCCACTGCGCGACATCCTGAACATGCTGCGCGACACGTACACCCGTTCGATCGGCGCCGAGTACATGTACATCAGCGACCCGACCGAAAAGCGCTGGATGCAAGAGCGCCTGGAATCGATCCGCTCGACCCCGACCTTCTCGGCAGAAAAGAAAAAACACATCCTCGAGCGCCTGACCGCGGCCGAAGGCCTGGAACGCTACCTGCACACCAAGTATGTCGGCGCCAAGCGCTTCTCGCTCGAAGGCGGCGAATCGTTCATCGCCTCGATCGACGAAGTGATCCAGCGCGCTGGTGAAAAAGGCGTGCAGGAAATCGTCATCGGCATGGCCCACCGTGGCCGCTTGAACGTGCTGGTCAATACCTTGGGCAAGAGCCCATCGGATCTGTTCGAAGAATTCGAAGGCAAGCACGCCGACGACCTGCCGGCTGGCGACGTGAAATATCACCAGGGCTTCTCGAGCGACATCACCACCCCGGGCGGCCCGGTCCACCTGTCGCTGGCGTTCAACCCGTCCCACCTCGAGATCGTCAACCCGGTGGTCGAGGGGTCGGTCAAGGCGCGTATGCAGCGCCGGGGCGATCGCAAGGGCAAGGAAGTGCTGCCGATCCTGGTGCACGGCGACGCTGCATTCGCCGGCCAGGGCGTGGTCATGGAAACCCTGAACCTGGCGCAAACGCGCGGTTACGGCACGGGCGGTACGGTCCACATCGTCATCAACAACCAGATCGGTTTCACCACCTCCGACCCGCGCGACGCCCGTTCGACGCTGTACTGCTCGGACGTCGTGAAGATGATCGAAGCGCCGGTGCTGCACGTGAATGCCGACGATCCTGAAGCCGTGGTCCTGGCCAGCCAGATCGCGCTCGACTACCGTGCCGAATTCGGCAAGGACGTCGTGGTCGACATCATTTGCTACCGCAAACTGGGCCACAACGAGCAAGATACGCCGGCGCTGACCCAGCCGCTGATGTACAAGAAGATCGCCAAGCACCCGGGCACCCGTAAGCTGTACGCCGAGAAACTGGCAGCGCAGGGCACCATCGAAGCCGACGGCGGCGACAAGCTGGTCGCCGCGTTCCGCGACGCGATGGACGCCGGCAAGCACACGGTCGACCCGGTGCTGACCAACTTCAAGAACAAGTACGCCGTCGACTGGGCGCCGTTCCTGAACAAGAAGTGGACCGACGCGGCCGACACCGCCGTGCCGTTGACCGAACTGAAGCGCCTGGCAGAACGTATCACCAAGGTGCCTGAGAACTTCAAGCCGCACTCGCTGGTCGACAAGGTGCTGGCCGACCGCGCCACCATGGGCCGCGGCGAGATGAACCTCGACTGGGGCATGGGCGAACACCTGGCCTTCGCGTCGCTGTTGTCGTCGGGCTACGCCATCCGCCTGTCGGGGCAGGATGCCGGCCGCGGCACCTTCGTGCACCGCCACGCCGTGCTGCACGACCAGAACCGCGAACGTTGGGACCAGGGCATCTACCTGCCGCTGGCCAATGTGTCGGACAACCAGGCCGACTTCCACGTGATCGACTCGGTCCTGTCCGAAGAAGCAGTGCTCGGTTTCGAGTATGGCTTCTCGACCGCCGAACCGAACACCCTGACGATCTGGGAAGCCCAGTTCGGCGACTTCGTCAACGGCGCGCAAGTGGTCATCGACCAGTTCATCGCTTCGGGTGAAGTCAAGTGGGGCCGCGCCTCGGGCCTGGTCATGATGCTGCCGCACGGCTACGAAGGCCAGGGTCCGGAGCACTCGTCGGCCCGTATCGAGCGCTTCCTGCAACTGTGCGCCGACAACAACATGCAAGTCGTGCAGCCGACCACGGCCGCGCAGATCTTCCACCTGCTGCGTCGCCAGATGGTGCGCCAGTTCCGCAAGCCTCTGGTGATCTTCACGCCGAAGTCGCTGCTGCGCAACAAGGATGCCGGCTCGGCACTGGGCGACCTGGCCAAGGGCGGTTTCCAGACCGTCATCGGCGAGTGCGACGACAAGATCGAAGCAGGTAAAGTCAAGCGCGTGCTGGTTTGCTCGGGCAAGGTCTATTACGACCTGGTCAACTCGCGCAAGACCCGCAACGCCAGCGATACCGCGATCGTCCGCATCGAGCAGATGTACCCGTTCCCGCACAAGTCGTTCGCCGCGGAACTGAAAAAGTTCCCGAACGCGCTTGAAGTCGTGTGGGTCCAGGACGAGCCGCAGAACCAGGGTCCATGGTTCCAGATCCAGCACAACATCTTCGAGGGTCTCGAAGATGGCCAGCGCCTGGCCTACGCCGGCCGCGCGGCATCGGCGTCGCCTGCCGTCGGTTATGCCGACAAGCACGTGGCGCAGCAAAAGGAACTGCTGGACACCGCGTTCTCGAAGCTCAAGGGTTTCATCCTGACGAAGTAACGGCACCGGCCCCGCGCCTCGTATGGCGTGGGGCTTTTTGCACAGAATAAATACTCGAATACAAACATCGGAGTTATACATGGCACAAATCGAAGTCAAGGTCCCCGTCCTGTCGGAATCGGTCGCAGAAGCAACCCTGCTGTCGTGGCACAAGAAAGTCGGCGAATCCGTTTCGCGCGACGAAAACATGATCGACATCGAAACCGACAAGGTGGTCCTGGAACTGCCGGCCCCAAGCGCCGGCGTGATCGTGCAACTGCTGAAGGCCGACGGCGCCACCGTCGTCGCCAATGAAGTCATCGCCATCATCGACACCGAAGCCTCGGCCCAGACCAGCCCGCTGCCAGTGAAAGCGATCCCGTCGGCTGCGCCAAACGCGCCGATCGGCGCCGCACCAAGCGCCGCCCCATCGGCCGACCAGTCGAAAGCCGGCGTCGCGATGCCTGCCGCCGCCAAGATCCTGGCCGACAACAACATGACCACCGGCGGTATCGACGGCTCGGGCCGCGATGGTCGCGTGACCAAGGGCGACGCCCTGAACGCGGTGGCCAACAAGCCGACCGCTGCTGCCGCACCGGCACCAGCGCCTGCCAAGGCGCCGCTGCAGCAAGTGTCGGCCCCAAGCGCCGCCAACCTGGGCGAGCGTCCGGAAGAGCGCGTGCCGATGAGCCGCCTGCGCGCCCGTATCGCCGAGCGCCTGCTGCAATCGCAATCGACCAACGCCATCCTGACCACGTTCAATGAAGTGAACATGGCCCCGGTGATGGAACTGCGCGCCAAGTACAAGGACAAGTTCGAGAAAGAGCACGGCGTCAAGCTGGGCTTCATGTCGTTCTTCGTCAAGGCCGCTGTCGCCGCACTGAAGAAGTACCCGATCCTGAACGCGTCGGTCGACGGCAACGACATCATCTACCACGGCTACTTCGACATCGGTATCGCTGTCGGTTCGCCACGTGGCCTGGTGGTGCCGATCCTGCGTGACGCCGACCAGATGTCGATCGCCGACATCGAGAAGAAGATCGGTGAATTCGGCCAGAAAGCCAAGGAAGGCAAGCTGACCCTGGACGACCTGTCGGGCGGTACCTTCTCGATCTCGAACGGCGGCACCTTCGGCTCGATGATGTCGACCCCGATCATCAACCCGCCACAGTCGGCGATCCTGGGCGTGCACGCGACCAAGGACCGCGCTGTCGTCGAAAACGGTCAGATCGTGATCCGTCCGATGAACTACCTGGCCATGTCGTACGACCACCGCATCATCGACGGCCGCGAAGCCGTGCTGGGCCTGGTCGCGATGAAGGATGCGCTGGAAGATCCTGCGCGCCTGCTGCTGGACCTGTAATCCTCACAGGTAAGCCACTAAAACTAGCTGGCGCGGCGGAGCCGCACCAGCTGCTGTTTGCCGGAGAACGACATGCTGTCAGACGAAATCAAGCGGCTGCACGAGCTGCACCAGGCCGGCGCGCTGTCCGACGCCGAATTCGAGCAGGCCAAGGCCCGCATCCTGTCCGGCGCCGCCACCGTGAGCCTGAGCAAGGATCACGGTTATGGCGCCAACGCCACCCGCAGCGGCACGGCGTTCGATAGCCATCGCGACGACCTGCTGAGCGGCCTACGCCGTTCGCGGCTGGACCGCTGGCTGGGCGGCGTGTGCGGCGGCCTGGCACGCACCTATGGGCTTGAATCATGGGTCTGGCGCCTGATCTTCGTGCTGTTCGTATTGACCTTCGGCTTCGGCGTCCTGGTCTACCTGCTGTTGTGGGTATTCGTTCCGGAAGAATAAAAAGGAATTAGTAATGAGCGATAAACAATTTGACGTCGTCGTGATCGGCGGCGGTCCTGGCGGTTACATCGCCGCCATCCGCGCGGCCCAGCTGGGCTTCAAGACCGCCTGTATCGACGAGTGGAGCAACGCAGCCGGCAAGCCAGCGCCAGGCGGCACCTGCACCAACGTCGGCTGCATCCCGTCGAAAGCACTGCTGCAATCGTCGGAACACTTCGAACACGCCGGCCACGCCTTTGCCGACCACGGCATCAAGGTCTCGGGCCTGGAGCTGGATTTGGGCACGATGCTCAAGCGCAAGGACACCATCGTCAAGCAGAACAACGACGGCATCCTGTTCCTGTTCAAGAAGAACAAGGTCACCTTCTTCCACGGCCGAGGCGCGTTCGCCGGCAAGGCCGAGGGCGATGCGGGTTACACCATCAACGTCTCGGGTCCAACGGTCGATACCATCACCGCCAGGAACGTGGTCGTCGCGACCGGTTCCAACGCGCGTCAACTGCCGGGCGCCGAGTTCGACGAGAAACTGATCCTGTCGAACACCGGTGCACTGGCGATCGACGCCGTGCCGTCGAAGCTGGGCGTGATCGGCGCCGGCGTCATCGGCCTGGAAATGGGCAGCGTGTGGCGCCGTGTCGGCGCCGATGTCACCGTGCTGGAAGGTCTGCCGACCTTCCTGGGCGCGGTCGACGAGCAGATCGCCAAGGAAGCGCACAAGCTGTTCGTCAAGCAAGGCTTGAAGATCAACCTGGGTTGCAAGATCGGCGCCATCACCAAGAACGCCAACAGCGTCACGGTCGAATATGCCGACAGCACCGGCGCCGCGCAAACCGCCGAGTTCGATCGCCTGATCATCTCGATCGGCCGCGTGCCGAATACCACCGGCCTGGGCATCGACACGGTCGGCCTGCAGGTCGACGAGCGCGGCTTCGTGGTGGTCGATGATGAATGCCGCACCAGCCTGCCAGGCGTGTGGGCAGTCGGCGATGTCGTGCGCGGCCCGATGCTGGCGCACAAGGCCGAAGAAGAAGGCGTTGCCGTTGCCGAGCGTATCGCCGGCCAGCACGGCCACGTCAACTTCAACACCATCCCTTGGGTGATCTACACCTCGCCAGAGATCGCATGGGTCGGCAAGACCGAGCAGCAACTGAAGGCCGAAGGCGTGGCGTACAAGGCCGGCACCTTCCCGTTCATGGCCAACGGCCGTGCACGCGCGCTGGGCGACACCTCGGGCATGGTCAAGTTCCTGGCTGACGCCACGACCGACGAAATCCTGGGCGTGCACATCGTCGGCCCGATGGCATCCGAACTGATTTCGGAAGCCGTGGTCGCGATGGAGTTCAAGGCCTCCGCCGAAGACATTGCCCGCATCTGCCACGCGCACCCATCGCTGTCGGAAGCGACCAAGGAAGCCGCACTGGCGGTGGACAAGCGTTCGCTCAACTTCTAAGTGGTTCAATGATGGGGTGGGCGGGGACGTGCGTTCCCGCCCACCCCATGTCTTTTCTGGCAGTCTATGAACGTTCAAGAATATTACCTGCACGCGCTGCAAGAGCGCGGCTTCACGTCCGACCCTGCGCAGCAAATGGCGGTGGACCGCCTGCAACAGGCGTACGACGACTGGGTCCATTACAAGGCCCAGCGGTCGTCCGCTTTCAAGCGCCTGATCAACCGTCCCGACGTGCCGAAGGGCGTCTACATGTGGGGCGGGGTGGGGCGCGGCAAATCGTTCCTGATGGATTCGTTTTACTCGGTGGTGCCGGTGGTGCGCAAGACGCGCCTGCACTTCCACGAATTCATGCGCGCAGTGCACGGCCAGCTGGATGAACTCAAGGGCGTGGCCGATCCGCTCGACGAAGTGGCCAAGCGCATCGCCAGGAAATACCGCCTGATCTGCTTCGACGAATTCCACGTCTCGGACATCGCCGACGCGATGATCCTGTACAACCTGCTCAAAGCCCTGTTCGACAATGGCGTCAGCTTCGTCATGACCTCGAACTACGAGCCGTCGACGCTGTACCCGGACGGCCTGCACCGCGACCGCATGCTGCCGACCATCGCACTGCTGCAGGAAAGGCTCGACGTTCTCAACGTCGACGCCGGCAACGATTACCGCAAGCGCGCGCTGGAGCAGGTCGAGGCCTACTACACGCCGCTCGACGCGGCATCCGACAAAGCCTTGCGCGACGCCTACGCCAAAGTGGCCGACACCGCCGACGAAGCGCCGATCGTGCACATCGAAAAGCGCGAGATCCGCGCCCTGCGCCGCGCCGGCGGCGTGATCTGGTTCGACTTCGCCACCCTGTGCGGCGGCCCGCGTTCGCAGAACGACTACCTGGAACTGGCGCACCAATTCCACACGGTGGTGCTGTCCGGCATCCCGGCGATGTCGGCGGGGCAGGCGTCGGAAGCACGCCGCTTTACCTGGCTGATCGACGTGTTCTACGACCACAAGGTCAAGCTGATCATGTCGGCCGCGGTCGAGCCGGAAGAACTGTATACGCAAGGCCAGCTGGCCAACGAATTCCACCGCACCGTATCGCGTATCATCGAGATGCAGTCGCGCGAATACATGCTGGCCGAACGGCGCGGCGCGGCCGACGCCATCGCCTGACGGAAAGGAACACCATGATCAAACACCCATTGCTGCGCTTGTCCGCAGTCCTTTCGCTGGCCGTGCTGCTGGGCGCCTGCTCGAGCGCGGGGCAGACCGCCGTCGAAGCCCCGGCCGCGCCGAGCACCTCGGTTGCCCAGGCCGAACAGCGCCTGGCCGCGGTGACCGCCGAGCGCGCCGCCATCGAAGCGCGCTACCTCGAGCGCGAAATAGAATGCTACGACAAGTTCTTCGTCAACCGCTGCCTGGACCAGGCGCGCGAACGGCAACGCGTGGCGCTGCTGGGCCAGCGCGCCATCGAGATCGAAGCCGCGCGCTACCTGCGCCGCAGCAAGGTCGAGGAACGCGACCTTGCCATTGCCGAAGCCGAAGCGGCATACCAGAAAGAAGAGGCCGAGCTGGCCGCCAATCCGCCAGCAGCCAAGACGGTGCAGCCGGCGCCGCAGCCACGCGCCAAGGCGTCCGCTTCGCGCAACAAGCCACGTGCCGAACCTGCAGCACGCCCGCAAGACGATCCCGCCACGCAGGCAGCCAACGTTGCCGCCTACGAAGAGCGCAAGCGCAAGTCGGAAGAGCGGCAGAAGGAAGTAGCGCGCCGCGTCGCCGAGCGCGAAGCCACGGCCGCACGCCGCGCCGCGCAAGAAGCGGCCAAGGCCAATGGTGGCAACGCACCGGCGCCAACACCGGCGCCGGCGCAGTAAGTCAGGCAGTCCGGTCCGGGGTGGCGAACGAGCCATCCTGGGCCGGCTTCACCAGCTTGACGATGGCCATGGTGCAATTGCCCCCTTTGCCTTGCGCCCGCTCGGCGGCTTTCTCGATCAGCTTTTCAGAAGCCTGACGCGGCGTCGAGCGCGCGATCACGGCGCCCAGTTCCGAATCGGTGAAGAAGTGCCACAGGCCGTCCGAACCGAGCAAAAAGCTGTCGCCCGCCTTGAGCCCGGTATGGCTGCCGGTGGTGACGAACGGTTCCTTGCGGCTATTGCCCAAAGCATTTAACAACAGCTTGGACCGGCGGTGGTTGCGCGCCGCGTCCGGCGGCAGGCGGTCGCTCAGGACCAGGTGCTCGACATAGGCGGCGTCGCCGGTGCGCATGGCGCAGGCGCCATCCTCGAAACGGTACAGGCGCGAGTCGCCCACGTGGGCCCACACCGCCTCGCCATGGGGGCTGAGCACCAGGCCGACGAAGCTGGCCTGGATCTCGGCCTTGGCGGCGACCGCGTTCATCTTGATCACCGTGTGAGTCTCGCTGATGATCTCGTGCAGCAGGGCGGCCAGACGCTCGATGTCGGCGCCTTCGGGCGGCTTGAAGGCGTCGAACACCTGGCGCGCCGTGTGCAGTACCTGGTCGGCCCCGGCGGCGCCGGTGATGCCGTCCGAGAGCACCGCCAGCACGTAGCCGGGCGCGCGCGCGCCACTGAACAGGGCGGCGCGGTCGTTCTGCTGGGGACGATTCCCGATGTGTTGCGCGGTGCCTGCTTCGATCTTGTATGAAGTCATAAATCCGTGTTTTAAGGGGCGCTTACGCCATTCTTTGTTGGCGGCAACCTCTGCCTGGATTAAACTATGCACCGAGAAGCCGCCGCCTTGCAAGCCAAGTTGCCGACAGGCTCATCTTTTCGCCATCCAGCTGGCCGCGCCTGCCGCACTCCACTGACCACTTCACACTGTTTGGAACAGTAATCATGACCGACGTCCAGGACATCCAGCGCCGTATTATCGAACTCGACGTGGAGCACCGCGACCTCGACGCCGTCATTTCGCTGCTGACCGCCGACGGTCATGCTGACCAGCTTCAACTGCGCCGGCTGAAAAAGCGTAAACTACAGCTCAAAGACCATATTACGCTGCTCAAGATGCAGCTGGTGCCCGACATCCCGGCCTGACGCTCTTCATCCAGGCCCTACAGAACACGATTTTGACCGACCACCTTCCCGATCCTCTGCCAGGCTCCGGCCTCGCCGATGCGTCCGCCGTGCCCGCCGATTCAGCGCGTCAAGCTGCTTCGGCCGAGACCGACGCATCCGCCGCGCCTGCCGGCAAGTACGACGCCGACCTCGACCGTCTGTTCGGCGCCGGCGGCCCGCTCGCGCCCGCTGTCGGCACCTTCAAACCACGCCGCTCGCAGACCGAGATGGCGAAAGCGGTGGCCCAGGCCATCGCCGACCAGCAAGTCCTCATGGCCGAGGCCGGCACTGGCACGGGCAAGACCTTTGCGTACCTTGTCCCGGCGCTGCTGTGGGGCGGCAAGACCATCGTCTCGACCGGTACCAAAAACTTACAAGATCAATTGTTCTTGCGCGATATTCCGACCATCCGCGCCGCCTTGCGCGCGCCGGTCTCGGTGGCGCTGCTCAAGGGCCGCTCGAACTATGTCTGCCATTTCCACCTGGAGCGTACGCTGCAGAACGGGCGCCTGACCTCGCGCGACGACGTCGGCCACCTGCGCGAAATCTCGCGCTTCATGAAGATGACCAGCTCGGGCGACAAGGCCGAGCTTGCCAAGGTGCCCGAGACCGCCACGGTCTGGAACCTGGTCACCTCGACGCGCGACACCTGCATGGGTGCCGAGTGCCAGTACTACCAGGATTGCTTCGTGATGAAGGCGCGCCGCGAAGCGCAGCAGGCCGATGTCGTGGTCGTCAATCACCACCTGTTCTTCGCCGACGTGGCGCTGAAAGACACCGGCGTGGCCGAGCTGCTGCCATCGGCCAACACCATCATCTTCGACGAGGCGCACCAGTTGCCCGACACCGCAACCCTGTTCTTCGGCCAGTCGGTATCGACCTCGCAAGTGCTGGAACTGTGCCGCGACGTGCTGGCCGAAGGCCTGGCGCATGCGCGCGGCGGCCCGGACTGGGCCAAGGTGGTGACCGTGGTCGAGAAAGCCACGCGCGATGTGCGCCTGGCCTTCGGCGAGGGCAACCTGCGCCTGTCGCTGCCGCAGATCATGCCGAGCTCGCAGTTCTTCCCGGCACTCGAAAAGCTGAAGGAAGAGCTGGCCGGCATGATCACCGTGCTCGAAGAAAACGCCGCCCGCGCCGAGACGGTCGAGGCGTGCCGGGTGCGCGCGATCGAGCTGGCCGCCGCGTTCGAGGGCTGGAAGCCGGACCCGAAAGCCAAGGCGGCCGACGCCGCAGTGCTGTGGGCCGAGGCGTTCGCGTCTTCGCTGCAATTGCACAAGACCCCGTTGTCGATCGCGCCCATCTTTGCCAGCCAGCGCGAAGGCACGCCGCGCAGCTGGATCTTCACCTCGGCCACGCTGGCGGTGAAGAACGACTTCAAGCATTTCTCGGATCAGCTCGGCCTGACCGGCGAGCCGGCCATGACCTGGCCCAGCCCGTTCGACTACGAAAACCAGGGCCTGCTGTACGTGCCGACCGGCCTGCCGGAACCGCAGGCGGCGGTGTACACCGACGCCGTGGTCGACGCCGCATTGCCGGTGATCGAGGCCGCCGGTGGACGCACCTTCTTCCTGTGCACCACGATTCGCGCGGTGAACAAGGTGGCCGAGCGCTTGCGCAACGAGTTCGCCGCACGCGGACTCGACTACCCGCTGTTCGTGCAGGGCGAGCGCGGCCGCACCGAGCTGCTCGATTCGTTCCGCAATGCCGGCAATGCAGTATTGGTCGGCAGCCAGAGTTTCTGGGAAGGCGTCGACGTGCGCGGCGATGCGCTGTCGCTGGTGATCATCGACAAGCTGCCGTTCGCCCCGCCGGACGACCCGGTGCTGGCGGCGCGCATCGAGGTGATGGAAAAGCAGGGCTTGAACGGCTTCATGCACCACCAGTTGCCGGAAGCGATCATCACCTTGAAGCAGGGCGCCGGACGCCTGATCCGCGACGTCGGCGACCGCGGTGTGTTGATGATCTGCGACCCGCGCCTGATCACCAAGCCGTACGGGCGCCGCATCTGGCAGAGCCTGCCGTCGTTCAAGCGCACGCGGGTGCAGGAAGACGTGATCCGCTTCTTCCAGGAAGAGGCCGCGACCCAGGCTGGCGCCGACCAAGAAGGGCGCGACGCAGCGTGATCGGCAGGCGCGTTTAGCGGCATGGCGCGCTGCCGGGGCGCCGTCCCCATCAGCAAGTAATTTCTATCGCTAAACACGGGTCTGTCACTTGATGTGGCAGGCCCGTGTCCGCTTGTCCGTCCGCAAATCAGGCCCGGATCGGCGCGCTAGAGTCATGGGGTTGCGAGCGCCGTGGCGCCGCGGACCGGGGACCAGCATGGCGATACGTTACGGTTGTTTCTTCAGTTACGCACATGGGCGGCACGAGCTCATGCGACGATTCAAGACCAGCCTGGCGGACGCGCTGCGCTGCTACCTCGAACCCTATTTCGACAACGAAGACGAACTCTTCGTCGACAGCGAGCAGCTCGGCGGTGGCGACGACCTCGACCGCAAGATCGCGCGCGCCATGTGCGAAAGCGTGTGCATGATCCTGATCTACACGCCCAAATACGAAGCGCATGCCTACACCCGGCGCGAATTCGCCGCCATGCAATTGCTCGAAGCCGAGCGCAGCAAATGGTACGTGCTGCCCAGCCGCCTGATCATCCCGGTGATCATGACGCGCCACCCCGAATCGCTGCCGCGCCAGATCGCCGAATCGACGTTCTACGTCGACTTCTCGCACTACACCATGGCCACGGCCGACCTCATGTCGAACCCGGAGTTCCTGCCCGACATCGACAAGATGGTCAAACGCATCGTCACGCACTACGTCTGCCAGAAAAAGCACACGCCGCATGACCACGACTGCAACCAATTCGTGCTTCCCGCTGTCCCACCCGAATGGCGCGACGTTCCGGACCTGACTTTTCCAAAATGAGGAGCCCTATGGACCACAACCGCATGTTGTTCCAGCCGCTGGCCCAGCCCGGCGAGGTGACCACGTTCTACGCATACGAAGGAGGGGTGGCCAGGCATGCCGCCCTGTCGGCGCTTGCGCTGCATCTGGCAAGCGCGAGCTGCAACGCCAGCGCCGACAACGGGGTTGTCACACACGGCGCACCGGGTCTGGATGACAGCGCTCCGGTGCTGGTCATCGACTGGGACTTGCAAGCGCCGGCGTTGCACCGCCATTTCGCGCTGCCCTTCGATGGCGCCGACCCGTCCGACGACGGCGGCGAGACTGACGCCGCCCGAATGCGACCGGGCCTGCTCGAATTCTTCGAAAGCTGCCGGGCGCACCTGCGTGGCGCCGCTGGCCATGGCGAAGCGCTGGCCGAGCGCGTCATCGACAGCGCAGGCTGGCAAGCCCACATCGAGCGCGCCGACGGCCGCCGTCCGCTGTACCTGATGCGCGCCGGCCGCTTCGACGACAGTTATGCCGAGCGCGCCGGCCGGCTCGATTGGGAAGCGCTGTTCGACGCCAGTCCGGCCTTGTTCCGGTGCTTCGCGGCGCGCATGGCGCGTCACTTCCGGCACGTGCTGGTGGCCAGCGCTGGCGGGCGTTCGGCCGCCGTCAGCGTCTGCGCGACGCTGCTGCCCGATCGCGTGGTCGGCCTGTTCACGCCGGCGCCCGGCAGCCTGGAGGGACTGGAAGGGCTGGTGCGGCGCGCGATCGAGTACCGCTGCACGCACGAAGACGAGCAACGCCCGCTGCTGCTGTATCCGCTGGCCTGCAGTGCCGACGGCGCGCGCAGCGATCCGCACGGGCGCTGGCGTCGTGGCGACGTGCGCAACGGCGCGCCCGGTTACCAGCCGCGCCTGGAAGCGCTGCTGCGCGCCTGCTACGGCTGGCCGCGCGTCAACCTCGACAGTTATTTCGATGAAGTGCAGCTGGCGCTGGCCGACGCCATGTCCACGATCGGCCCCGGCGGCGACCGGCGCGCGCTGGCGCGCTTTGCCGCGCGGCTGGGCGAATGGCTGGCGTCCGGCTACTTCCCGTGGCAATCGCGCGAAGAGATCCGCCTGCGCGCAGCGCTGGGGCGGGCGCGGACGGCGGTCGCGCCAGTCACGGACGAGTCGGCGCAGGAGCCGGATCATCAGCCAGAGCCGGCGCAGGCATCGGCATCGACCGCGCTGGCCGATGTACTGGCGCGCCTGGGCGCGGTGTGCCGGCGCGAGCGGCGGCGCGACGAGGCGCGCGTCTGCTTCGAAGAAAGCCTGGCGCTGCGCGAACGCTACCTGGGCATCGATCACGCCGCCACCCGCGCCGCGCGCGCCGCGCTGGCCGGGCTGCTGTTCGAAAGCGGCAGCCTGCACGACGCGCGCCGCCACTACGACCTGTTGGTGCAGGCTTGCGCGCGCCGCGCCGGCGCCGACGATCCCGAGACCTTGCTGGCGCGCTCGCAGATGGCGCGTGCGCTGGCCGGCCTGGGCGAGGGCGAGCGCGCGCTGGCCCTGCACGAACAGGTGATCGCGACCTGCGAGCGGGCGCTGGGCGAAGCGCATACGGCCACCCTCGGCTGCCTGGAAGACCTGGCGCGCACTTTGGTGTGCCAACGCGAAACCACGCGCGCGCGCATCGTGTATGAACGCGTACTGGAGGGGCGCCGCCGTTGCCAGGGCGCCGAACATCAGGACACACTGCGCTGCGCCCAGGGACTGGCGCTGCTGCTCGGTGAATCAGGCGAACTGGGCAACGCGCGGCGCATGCTCGAAGCGGTGCTGCGCGCGCGTGAACGGCACGACGGTCCGGATGCAGCCGCCACCCTCGGCGCGCGCGAGGCGCTGGCCGAGATTCTCGCCGCGCAGGGCGATCTGGCGGCAGTACGCAGCATTCAGGAATCGCTGGCCCATACCCGCGAGCGGCATCTGGGGGCGGGGCATCCCGAAACCCTGAACATGCAATTGCGCCTGGCCTCGACACTCGGCCAGCAGGGCGAAGCCGAAGCCGCGCGCCGCCTGCGCGAGCAGGTCGCCGACCTGCGGCAACGTTTGCAAGAGGCCGAAGGCTGGGGCAAGGACAGTGCCGGCCTGCAAGAGAGCGACGCCAGGCCTGCGGACGCAGGGATCGATCCGGCGCGTAGCGGGCTGGCGGCTTCCGGCACGCCGGCTGTAGGAGCGCTAGCGCATGATGTCACGCAGGCCGCGACGACGGGGCAGGGCAGGGTGTCGGCGCTGCATATGTCGTACCACGACCGGCATGGATACGAAGCACGTCGTCAGCACGAGCGCGATCCAGCGCGCGAGGGCAGAAACGGGGGCCGGGATGAGGGACAAGATGAAGGCCGGGAAAGCGCGGCAACTGACCGTGGTGCGGGGGGCGGCGGCAATGAGTTCAGCCACGCTGCCGACGCCCTTGGCCACAAGCTGGCGCAGCTGCAAGACCTGATCGATAGCCGCAGTCCGGGCGAGGCACGCGCGCTGGCCGACAGCCTGCGCACCTCGGTCTTGCGGCCCAGCGCCGCCCATCCGTTGCGGCGGCGTGGGGCGGCCATGATCAAGCAGGTCTATCTGCAGGATGGCGACAAGGACGCCTTGCTCTCTTTCACGCAAGACGAAGTGTCGCTGCTCGAGGGCGCGCTGATCGAGGCCGCGCGCGACAATCCGATGACGATGCGCTGAACGCGGCTTGGTGCTTGAAGTTGCCCGGGCGCCGGCAACATGCGCATCGCTCCGGCGCTCCGGCGCTCCGGCGCACGCCGGCAGCATGTGCACGCCGGCAGCATGCGCACGCCGGACATTGCCGCCATGCGCATGCTGCCGCGCGCCAATTGCACGGCCGGCGCCGGCGTCGCTTGCCTGCCTGCGCAGTTCCATGCCTGTCCTCGCGTGCCGGTTCACACCCGCCTTACGCCGGCTTACAATCAGCGCCACAACCGATGCGCGCCGCACTTGTCGGACTGACAAGCGCGTGTCGTCCGCATCACGCAAGCGTTGTTTTCACGCCTGCTACAAGGTTGTCAGCTTGTTCAGCTTTCAAATCCGCGCTCCCTGTGCACGTGATCGAGCTACGTGTCGCCGTCCCGGATTATGAAATCCGGGCGCGAATTTCACCCCGCAAGTGTCGATACAGGCGTTGCTTCAGGTAAAATCTTTGACATGCGAATTCTGATCAGTAACGACGACGGATATCTGGCGCCTGGTATCAATGCGCTGGCCGACGCGCTCGCCGCTATTGCGGAGATCGTGGTCGTCGCGCCTGACAGCAACCGCTCGGGCGCGTCGAACTCGTTGACGCTGGACCGGCCGCTGTCGGTCACCAAGTCCGCCAATGGTTTTTACTTCAGCAATGGCACGCCGACCGACTGCGTGCACATCGCGCTGACCGGCATGTCCGACAGCCTGCCCGATCTGGTCGTCTCGGGCATCAACAATGGCCAGAACATGGGTGACGACACCCTGTATTCCGGCACTGTCGCCGCCGCCACCGAAGCCTACCTGTTCGGCTTGCCCGCGATCGCGTTTTCGCAGGTCGATTCCGGCTGGGCCCATATCGATTCGGCCGCGCGGGTGGCGCGCGACATCGTCCAGCGCTACATCGACGGCGGCTTCGCCATGTTGCCGGCGCCGTTTTTGCTGAACGTGAACATCCCGAATTTGCCGTACGACCAGATCGGTGCCCTGACCCCGACCCGGCTCGGTCGCCGCCACCAGTCCGAACCGGTGGTGCGCGCGCAGGATCCGCGTGGACGCGAGATTTTCTGGATCGGCGCGGTCGGCGCCTGCCGCGATGCCGGCGAGGGCACCGACTTCCACGCCACCACCCTCGGCCAGGTCTCGATCACCCCGCTGCAGATCGACCTCACGCATAAAACCCAGCTCGAGTTGCTGGCGAAAGGATTGGCATGACCGGCCAGCGCAGCAATTTCCCGTTGCCCCTGTCGTCAATCACTGGCGGCGCCGTCAAGCCTGCCGCGCGCGGCCCGGTCGCGACGCCGCAGACCGCCACCCGCAACGCCGCCAGCAGCCCGGCCAAGGCACCGCCGCCGTCCGCGCCGGCGCCGCGTTTGCCCGGCTATGTGCCGAAGGCGAGCAGCGCGCCGGCCGCACAGCGTTCCGACCTGATGGCGACCGAGGCGCTGCGCCGTGCGATGGTGGCGCGGGTTGCACGCCAAGGCGTGCAAGACCGCAAGGTGCTGGCGGCCATGGAAACGGTACCGCGCCACCTGTTCATCGAACCGGCCATGTCAGCCCAGGCGTATGTCGACGCTTCGCTGCCGATCGGCCACAACCAGACGATTTCCCAGCCTTATATCGTCGCCCGCATGATTGAGTTCATGTGCGACGGCAAGGCGCTGGAACGCGTGCTCGAGATCGGCACCGGCTGCGGCTACCAGGCCGCAGTGCTGTCTTTCGTTGCGAAAGACGTGTATTCGATCGAGCGCATCAAGCCCCTGCACGAGCTTGCAAAGACCAATTTGCGGCCGCTGCGGATTTCCAACCTTCGTTTGCAGTACGGCGATGGTATGCTAGGCTTGCCGCAGGTGGCGCCATTCGATGGCATCATCCTCGCGGCCGCCGGACTCGAGGTGCCGCAAGCCTTGCTCGAGCAGCTGGCCATCGGTGCGCACCTTGTTGCGCCCGTCGGCGCCCAGGTGCAGCATCTGCACCGCATCACCCGCATCGGCAAATCCGAGTGGACCAGCGAAACGCTGGAAGCCTGCCACTTTGTGCCGCTGCGTCCGGGCACCATCTAACCAGGAATGGAGCTTTCCAAGCTCCGCCGTACGCCGATAGACTAATTAGAATGCCAATGAAACAAGCACCGCGTTTAGCCCTCCTGACGATTTTCCTCGGCCTCGTTGCCGGTTGCTCCACCACCACCCGCCAGGCGCCGGTCGTCGAACGGCCGGCCATCCAGGCCCATACCCGTCCGGCCACCCCGGCGCGCGTCGAAGAGCCGGCCAAGCATGACGAGCGCGGCATGTACACGGTGCGCAAGGGCGACACCCTGCTGCGCATCGCGCTCGACGTCGGCCAGAACTACCGCGACCTGGTCACCTGGAACAACCTGGCCAACCCGGACGACATCAAGGTCGGTCAGGTACTGCGCGTGAGCGCGCCGGAGCGCAGCAGCGCCGCCGTGACCACCCAGCCGGTGCCGATGCCGCCAAGCGCCGGCAGCGTCCCGCGCAAGACCGAGCCGCGCGCCGACAAGAAGCCCTATAACGAGACCGCCGTCGCCGACGCGCGCAAGGACACTGCGCCGCCATCGGGCTCGCGCACCGACGCCGTGACCGCAGCGCCAACCTCGGCCGCCGGTAACGGCAACGCCGTGGCCGCCGGCAGCACCGTCACCTCGACCGACGACGAAAAGCTGAGCTGGATGTGGCCGTCGGACGGACGCATCATCGCCACCTTCGACGACGGCCGCAACAAGGGCATCGACATCGCCGGCAAGATGGGCCAGCAAGTCGTCGCCGCCGGCGCCGGCAAGGTAATGTATGCTGGCAGCGGCATCCGCGGTTATGGTAATCTCGTCATCGTCAAGCACAGCAACAGCCTGCTGTCCGCCTACGCCCACAATCGCAAGATCGTGGTCAAGGAAGGCGATAATGTGGCCAAGGGCCAGATGATCGCCGAGATGGGCGACTCCGACGCTGACGTTGTCAAACTGCATTTCGAAATCCGCCAACAGGGCAAACCAGTCGACCCGTCGAGGTTCCTGCCCGGCCGTTAGGAGGCCCATGACGCAGCCGCCGCACTCGCTGGAGATCGATGATTCGGACGAATTTCCGGACGATCCGGAAAGCGAGCGCGTGCATGCTGCGGACGATGCCGACGGGGTGGACACGTCGGACGGCGTCGATGGCGTGGACGGGGCCGGCGGCGCCGGCCTGTTGCCCGGCGTGGCCGGTATCAGCGCCGGCATCGAAGCCGTGGACGAGCTGCGCAAGGCGCTCCAGTCCGAACTGGCCACCGACACCACCCAGCATTACCTGAACCAGATCGGCGCCCGGGCCCTGCTTACGGCGCCCGAAGAGGTGCACTTCGCCACCCTGGCCAAGGGCGGCGACTTTGCGGCGCGCCAGACCATGATCGAACATAATCTGCGCCTGGTCGTCTCGATCGCCAAGCATTACATCAACCGCGGCGTGGTGCTGCTCGACCTGATCGAAGAGGGCAACATCGGCCTGATGCGCGCGATCGACAAGTTCGAGCCCGAGCGCGGTTTTCGCTTTTCCACGTATGCCACCTGGTGGATCCGCCAGAGCATCGAGCGCGCCATCATGAACCAGGCGCGCACGGTGCGCCTGCCGGTGCACATGGTGCGCGAACTGAACAGCGTGCTGCGCGCCAAGTACCACCTCGAAGCCCAGCACCGCGACGGCAAGGAAGCCACGGGCGAAGACATCGCCAGTCTGCTCGGTCGCCCGGTGGAAGAAGTGCAGGACATCCTGGCGCTGTCCGAACACGCGACTTCGCTCGACGCGCCGCTCGACAACGATCCCGCGTCGAGCCTGATGGACATGCTGCCCGACGACGACGGCGACAGTCCCGACGCGCGCGCCGAGCAGCAGGAACTGGCGGCGCTGCTGCGCGACTGGCTGGCGCGCCTGCCGGATAAACAGCGGCTGGTGGTGACGCGGCGCTACGGTCTCGACAATGACGACCCGGCCACGCTCGAGGTGCTGGCCGAAGAGATGGGCGTGACGCGCGAGCGCGTGCGCCAGATCCAGCAAGAAGCGCTCGTCAAGCTCAAGCGGGCAATGGCGGCGCGCGGCGTGGTGCGCGATTCCTTGCTGTAGACATTGTGCCGGCCCGATCGGCGCGCGACGTGGCCGAGGTCGCGCGATTGGGCATAAAAATGTAACTAACCAACTAGCGAGGGTGAAGCGGCGAGACCCCGGCCTGCACGCCGCTGCGGCCGCCGCCCAAGGTAGCGTCCACCCCGATTCCTTGCTATCATGCCCGCCGGGCTTGAACGCCCATTTTTTGTTTGCGCCGTCCGTCCGCATGCTCCACGACGCGGACCGGCCCGTGGTCCACTTCCTACTTCTCTCGCCATGCAAGAAACCTTCATCGACATCAAATCCCTGGACGCGGATGCCCGCGGCGTCGGCCACCTCGAGAACGAGGACGGCTCGCCGGGCAAGGTGATCTTCGTCGAAGGCGCGCTGCCGGGCGAGCGCGTCAGCTTCGAAACGCTGCGCAAGAAAAAGAACTGGGAATCGGGCCGCATGGTCACGCTGCAGCGCGCTTCGTCGATGCGGGTCGAACCGAAGTGCCGGCATTTCGGCTATTGCGGCGGCTGCTCGATGCAGCACCTGGAACCCTCAGCCCAGGTGGCCATGAAAGGCCGCGTGCTGGAAGACAACCTGTGGCACATCGGCAAAGTCAAAGCCGAGATGATCATGCGCCCGATGTACGGCCCGACCTGGGATTACCGTTTCCGCGCGCGCCTGTCGGTGCGCCACGTGCCCAAGAAGGGCGGGGTGCTGGTCGGCTTCCATGAGCGCGGTTCGGCCTTCGTGGCCGACATCACCACTTGCGAGATCCTGCCGGACCACGTCGCGCAATTGCTGGTGCCGCTGCGCGAACTGATCGGCGCCATGTCGCTGTACAACCAGGTGCCGCAGATCGAAGTGGCGATCGGCGAAGCCTCGACCGTGCTGGTGCTGCGCATCATGGCGCCGCTCACGAGCGCCGACGAAATGCTGTTGAAAGCCTTCGCCGACAAGTGGCAGATCCAGTTCTGGCTGCAGACCAAGGGCCCCGACACCGCCGAGCCGTTTTACCCGCTCGGCCAGGAGCTGTACTACACGCTGCCCGAGTTCGGCATTCGCATGCCGTTCAAGCCGACCGATTTCACTCAGGTGAACCATCAGATCAACCGCGTGCTGGTGGCCAAGGCGCTGCGCCTGCTGGACGTGCAGCCGCAAGACCGCGTGGCCGACCTGTTCTGCGGCCTGGGCAACTTCACGCTGCCGCTGGCGACCCAGGCGCGCGAAGTGGTCGGCATCGAGGGCAGCACCGCCTTGACCACGCGCGCGCTCGAAAACGCGCAGGCCAACGGGCTGGCCGCCAAGACCTCGTTCTCGACCCGCAACCTGTTCGAAGTGACCAAGGGCCATCTGGTGGCGCTGGGCCGGTTTGACCGCATGCTGGTCGACCCGCCACGCGACGGCGCCATGGCGCTGGCCACGGCCTTGGCCGAACTGCGCGAAACCCACGAGACCCTGATGCCGCAGCGCATTGTGTACGTGTCATGCAGCCCGTCGACGCTGGCGCGCGATGCCGGCATCCTGGTGCATCAGGCCGGCTATGTGATGCAGAAGGCCGGCGTGGTGAACATGTTCCCGCACACCTCGCACGTCGAGTCGATCGGTGTGTTCGAGCTGGGCCCGAAACCGGTGAAGCAGGTGGACCTGGCCACAGAGATTGCGGCCCAGGAATCGGTGCACCCAATCTGAGTTTCAAGCAAGATGCGGCCCGGACATGTCGATGCCCGGGCTTTTTTGGGCCAGCCAGTCTACCGAAAGTTACATCGTTCGGTGAAAGCGTGTTGGCGTACCGACGCTCTGGTCGAAATCGGGTCAACTCGTGGCGTAACCCGATATACGCCTGATCTGGAGCGAAGTGCCCACGTCAGCACCTGACGCCGACATGGACACTGAAAACACGCAATTGAACAAGGGTGGCGCGAGCGAAGCTGAACAAGCCGGGCGCGCCTTGCTGGACCAGCATGCCGCCACGCGTAACGCCGAGCTCGATTGCGCATGGCGCGTCTCGCAAGAGTTGCTGGTGGTGGCTTTGCCCGACGGCACGATCGAAACCGTCAATCCCATGTGGACCACCGTGCTGGGCTACGCACCGAGCGAGATCGTCGGCCAGAACTTCACCCAATTTACCCACCCGGGCGATGTCGAGGCAACGCTCGCCGTGTTCGCCGGCATCCTGCGCCAGCCGCTGACCGTGCCCCACGTTTACCGGTTCCGCCATCGCAATGGCTCATGGCACTGGTTGTCCTGGACCGGCGCCTTCGCGGGCGGCAAAGTATACGCCGCCGGGCGCGACCTGATGCCGGAGCGCCAGCGCGAACACGCCCTGCGCGACGCCGAGGAATTCACCCGGCTGGCGCTCGATTCGGTCGGCGGCGTCGGCATCTGGAATGCCGACCTGCAGCAGGGCGACTACGTCTGCGACGCCGCGATTGCCGATCTGTACGGCGTCGATCCGGTGCGTGGCGCCGGCGGCGTGCCCGCCGACGAATTCCTGGCCAATGTTCATCCCGACGACCTGGCGCCGCTGCGTGTCGAAATCGCGCGCAGCCTGACCAACGGCAAGGACATGGCCTTCGAATACCGGCTGCGCCACCCGAACGGCACGGTGCGCTGGGTGCTGTCGCGCTGGCGCACGCACATGGACGACAACGGCCAGCCGGTGCGCCGCACCGGCATCGGCATCGAGACCACCAGCCAGCGCAACCTGGAAGAGCAGTTGCGCCAGGCGCAAAAAATGGAGGCGGTCGGGCAACTCACCGGTGGTCTGGCACACGACTTCAACAATCTGCTGGCCGGCATCACCGGTGCTCTCGACCTGATGCAGATTCGCATCAGGCAGGGGCGCACTGCCGAACTGGAACGCTACATGACGGTGGCGCAGGGCGCGGCGCGGCGCGCGGCGGCGCTGACCCATCGCCTGCTGGCGTTTTCGCGGCGCCAGACGCTCGACCCCAGGCCGACCAATGTGAATGCGCTGGTGGCCGGCATGGAAGAACTGATCCGGCGCACCGTCGGCCCCCAGATCGCGCTCGAAGTGGTTGGCACGGTCGGCTTGTGGCCAACGCTGATCGACGCCGGCCAGCTTGAAAACGCGCTGCTTAACCTGTGCATCAACGCGCGCGACGCCATGCCGGGTGGCGGGCGCATCACGATCGAGACGGCCAACAAGTGGCTCGACCATGGTGCGGCCAGGGCGCACGATATTCCGGAAGGACAGTATCTGTCGCTGTGCGTGACCGATACCGGCACCGGCATGACGCCCGAGCTGGCGGCCAGGGTGTTCGAACCGTTCTTTACGACCAAGCCGATGGGAGAAGGCACCGGCCTCGGCTTGTCAATGATCCATGGCTTCGCGCGCCAGTCGGGCGGCGAGGTCAGGATTTATTCCGAAGTGGGCGAGGGCACCACGGTATGCATCTACCTGCCGCGCTACTACGGCGAACTGGACGTGGAGGATGCCGGCCTGCGCATCGAGGCCGACGCGCCCGGCGGCCAGGGCGAAACCGTGCTGGTGGTCGACGACGAGCCGTCGGTGCGGATGCTGGTGGTGGAGGTGCTGCAAGACCTGGGTTACAACGCGATCGAGGCTGGCGACAGTGCGGCCGGGCTCAAGCTGCTGCACTCGGATGCGCGCATCGACCTGATGGTGACCGACGTCGGCCTGCCGGGTGGCATGAACGGGCGCCAGCTGGCCGATGCCGCGCTCGAGCGGCGACCCGGATTGAAGGTGCTGTTCATCACCGGTTACGCCGAAAACAGCCTGATCGGCAACGGCCACCTGCGGCCCGGCATGCAGGTCTTGACCAAGCCGTTCGCGATCGATGCGCTGACCGAGCGGATCCGGGAAATGATCGCCGCATAGATCACGACAGAGATCGTACCCACAAAAAAAACCGGCCAGCGGCCGGTTTTTTATTGCAACAACGATCGCTTAGTCGCGGTCGCCGCCGGCAATGCCCAGCAGGTGCAGCAGGCTGGTGAAGATGTTGTACACGTCCAGGTAGATCGCCAGGGTGGCCGAGATGTAGTTGGTCTCGCCGCCGTTGATGATGCGCTGCACGTCGAACAGGATGAAGGCCGAGAAGATGCCGATCGCCAGCACCGAGATCACGATCGACAGCACCGACATCTGCAGGAAGATGTTGGCAACCGCGGCCAGCACCAGGATGACCACGCCGGCCATCAGCCAGCTGCCCATGCCCGAGAAGTCGCGCTTGCTGGTGGTGGCGATGCTGGCCATCACGGCGAACACGGCCGCAGTGCCGCCGAACGCGGTCATGATCAGGCTGCCGCCATTGCTGTAGCCCAGGGTGTGGGTCAGCAGCGGGGTCAGCATCAGGCCCATGAAGAACGTAAAGCCGAGCAATACCGCCACGCCGACTGCCGAGTGCTTGGTCTTTTCGATGGCGAACATGAAGCCGAAAGCCACCGCCAGGAAGATGATGAAGCCCATGCCGCCGCTGAGCATCGGCAGCTGCATCGAGACGCCGATGAGGGCGCCGAGCACGGTAGGGATCATCGACAGCGCCAGCAGCCAATACGTGTTGCGCAATACCTTGTTGCGCGTGGCCTGGCCGCCTTTGCTCAGGTCGATGGTACTTTGCTGATGGGTACTAGGATACATAGTGCCTCCGGTTGGATAATAATTGCGTTCATTGCAATCTACCTCAAGAATCTTAGGCAGGGCTGAACAGGTTGAAACCGAATGTAAAAAATGGACGTATTTCTGCCGCCACTGTACATCATGCTTGCCGCGGTCGCAATATAAGGATTTTGCCGTATATATGGTAAAATCAAAGGTTGATTGAGCCCGAAGTTCTCACGAATTTCTCAGATTTAACCTTTCTTATTATTGGAGTTTTACATGGCAATCGAACGCACCCTGTCCATCATCAAGCCTGACGCAGTCGCCAAAAACGTCATCGGTAAAATCTACAGCCGCTTCGAAGAAGCCGGCCTGAAGATCGTCGCTGCACGCATGGTGCAACTGTCGCGCGCTGAAGCCGAAGGCTTCTACGCCGTGCACGCTGCCCGTCCTTTCTTCAAGGATCTGGTCGACTTCATGATCTCGGGTCCGGTCATGGTCACCGCCCTCGAAGGCGAAGGCGCGATCCTGAAAAACCGCGACCTGATGGGCGCAACCGATCCTAAGAAAGCCGACGCCGGCACCATCCGCGCCGACTTCGCCGATTCGATCGATGCCAACGCCGTGCACGGTTCGGACGCTGCCGAAACCGCCGCTGTGGAAATCGCTTACTACTTCCCAGCACTGAACGTCTACTCGCGTTAATCCGTCGAGGGGGAGCGCAGTCCGGGCGCTTCCCGGATAGCTGCCTCCCCCGGACCGATTGAATGAGTAACCCGCTCGCCCGCAGCCAAGGGCTGGCGCGAGCGCGGTTTGAAATAAAGGAATTTGCCATGACGACTCTCACCAACCTGCTGGACTTCGATCCCGCGCAACTCGTCGCTTACTGCGCCGAGCTGGGTGAGAAACCGTTCCGCGCCAAGCAACTCCAACGCTGGATCCACCAGTTTGGCGCGGCGGACTTCGACAGCATGACCGACCTGGCCAAGTCGCTGCGCGAAAAATTGAAGACGCGCGCCGAGGTGCGCGCGCCGGCGATCGTGAGCGATCAGACCGCCACCGACGGCACCCGCAAGTGGCTGGTCGACGTCGGCAACGGCAACGCGGTCGAAACCGTGTTCATCCCGGAAGAAAACCGCGGCACGCTGTGCATCTCCACGCAAGCGGGCTGTGCCGTCAATTGCCGCTTCTGCTCGACCGGCAAGCAGGGCTTCAACCGCAACCTCACCGTGGCCGAGATCATCGGGCAGTTGTGGATGGCCGAGTTCGAGCTGCGCCGTACCAAGGGCATCGAGCCTGGTCCAAAAGGCGAACGCCAGATCACCAACGTGGTGATGATGGGCATGGGCGAGCCGCTGCTGAACTACGAGCCGACCGTCACTGCACTCAAACTCATGCTCGACGATAACGCCTATGGCCTGTCGCGCCGCCGCGTGACCTTGTCGACCTCGGGCGTGGTGCCGAACATCGACAAATTGTCGCAAGACGTGCCGGTGGCGATGGCGGTGTCGCTGCACGCCTCAAACGACGCGCTGCGCGACATCCTGGTGCCGCTGAATAAAAAATACCCGCTGCGCGAGCTGATGGCTGCGTGCAAGCGCTACCTCGAATTCGCCCCGCGCGACTTCATCACCTTCGAATACTGCATGCTCGACGGTTTCAACGACACCGACGAGCACGCGCGCGAACTGATCGCGCTGGTCACCGATCCGGTGGTCGGCCTGAACTGCAAGTTCAACCTGATCCCGTTCAACCCGTTCCCAGAGTCGGGCCTGTTCCGCTCCAAGAACCCGCGCATCAAGGCCTTCGCTGAAGTGTTGATGAACGCCGGCATCGTCACCACCGTGCGCAAGACGCGCGGCGACGACATCGACGCCGCCTGCGGCCAGCTGGCGGGCGAGGTCAAGGACCGCACCCGCGTGGCCGAGCGCATGGAAAAGATGGCCGAATACCAGAAGAAATTCGGCGCCGACTTCGGCCGCATCGTGGAGATCCCGACCTGATGTGCGCGGCGCTCGCCTGTGCTTCGATGCTGGCGCTGGTCCTTGTGACCGGTTGCGCCGGCACGGGTGCGGGCGCTGGCGGCGCCAGCCGCGGCGAGCTCAAGACGGCATCGGACCAGACCGCGCTGGAAAAGCGCGCGAATATCCGCCTGCAACTGGCGGTCGGTTACTACCAGGAAGGCAAGCTCGAGATCGCGCTGGACGAGATCAAGCAGGCCATTGCGGCCGACCCCGGCTATGCCGACGCCTACGGCGTGCGGGCCCTGATTTACACGGCGATGGGCCAGTTGCCGCTGGCCGACGACAACTACCAGCACGCGCTGCGCCTGGCGCCCGGCAACCCGGACCTGTCGAACAACTACGGTTCGTTCCTGTGTCAGTCGCTGAACCGCCCGGCCGATTCGCTGCGCTATTTCGATGCCGCCATCAGAAACCCGAGTTACCAGACGCCGACCAGCGCGCTGGTGAACGCGGGCGTGTGCAGCATCAAGACCCGAAATTTCGACGCGGCCGAGCGCTACCTGCTCGACGCCTTGCGTCTGAGCCCCGACTTGCAGGCAGTCAACGCCGGCCTGGCGCGGGTGTACTACGAGCGGCGCGACATGACACGCGCCGGGTTTTTCATCAACCGCCTGATCGAGACAGCAAAACTGGAGACGCTGTCGGCCGACGCGCTATGGCTGGCGATGCGCGTACAGCGCAAGCAGGGCGACCGGACCCACGAAGCGAGCTTTGCCGCCCAACTGCGGCGCCGCTTCCCTGGTTCGCCCGAGTACGCCGCTTTCGAGCGCGGGGCATTCGACGAATGAGAAAAGGACGAGGACGAGCACAATGAACGAGCACGCAGACCAGCCGGCCAGTCCGGGCAACCAGCCCGGCATTCCTGGCCAGACCCTGCAGTCCCAACGCGAAGCGATGGGCTGGACCGTGGAGCAGGTGGCCGACCAGTTGAAACTGGCGCCGCGCCAGGTGGTGGCGCTGGAAGCCGGCGACTACGCCGCGCTGCCGAGCCCGGCCGTGACGCGCGGCTTCGTGCGCGCCTACGCCAAGCTGCTGCGCATCGACGCCGCGCCACTGGTGTCGATGATCGAGCTGAACATGCCGCCCGAAGCCCAGGCCGGCGCCCAGGCGGGCAACCTGCCGCGCCGCGAGCCGCGCCCGGCTGCGTTCTCGGAAACCCGGTTCCCGATCGGCGGCCGGCGCAACCGTGTGCCGCTGGGCTGGGTTGCCGCCGTGGTGGTGGTGGCCGGCGTTGCCGTCGCCGCCTGGCAATTGGGTGCAATTCCCGGCACCGCGCAGCATGCGGCGGCCGAAGCCAATCACGCCCTGGAAAACCCGGTCGGCATCAATGCCCCGGGCGCCGCTGGCCCGGGCGAAGCCACGCCAACGACTGGCTCCCAAGATCAATTGCTCAACCCATCGGTGCCGCTGATTTCGGTGCCGTCGCCGGCAGGTGAAGGTGCGCCGACCAATCCGGCCCCGGCCGCCGCGCCTGGCGCTGCGCCGGCAACCACGGCGCCGGCCGCGCCGGTGACGACGCCAACGCCGACGCCGGCGGGCAACACCCCAACCGCCGCTACTACGCCGGCGCCGGCGCTGTCGACCCCGGTCGCCGCCAGCCTGGCCCCGGCGACCGCACCAGCCGCCGCCGGCGCCAACACCCTGGTGCTGAACGTGCGCGCGGATTCCTGGATCCAGGTGACGCCCGTCGGCGGCGGTCGTCCGCTGATCTCGCGCCTGGTGAAAGCCGGCAGCACCGAAACGGTCGAAGTGAGCGGTCCCGCGACCTTGACCGTCGGCGCCCCTGGCGGCGTCAGCGCAACCCTGCGCGGCGCCAACGTGCCATTGCCGCAGCAGCCGGGCAAGACGGTCGCGCGCGTGGCCCTGAAATAATTACGGAACTTAAAGTCTGATGATCTCCCCCAACGAAGTCTCCGAGCTGACCCCGACGGGCGCCGCTATTCCCTCGGGCCCGCTGGCGCGCCGCGTCAGCCGCAAGGTCGCGGTAGCGCACGGTAACCGCACGGTATGGGTCGGCGGCGACGCGCCGGTGGTGGTGCAGTCGATGACCAACACCGACACCGCCGACGCGATCGGCACCGCGATCCAGGTCAAGGAGCTGGCGCGTGCCGGTTCCGAGATCGTGCGCATCACGGTCGACACGCCGGCGGCGGCCGCTGCCGTGCCGGCGATCCGCGAACAGCTCGACCGCATGGAAGTCGATGTGCCGCTGGTCGGCGACTTCCACTACAACGGCCACCTGCTGCTGCGCGACTATCCCGAGTGCGCGCAGGCGCTGTCGAAGTACCGCATCAATCCGGGCAACGTGGGGCAGGGCGCCAAGCGCGACACCCAGTTCGCCCAGATGATCGAGATCGCGGCGAAATACAACAAGCCGGTGCGCATCGGCGTCAACTGGGGCTCGCTCGACCAGGCGCTGCTGGCGCGCATCATGGACGAGAACGCTGCGCGCGCGAATCCATGGTCGGCGCAAGCGGTGATGTACGAAGCCTTGATCACATCGGCGATCGAGAATGCCGTGCGCGCCGAAGAAGTGGGCCTGGCGCGCGACAAGATCATTCTGTCGTGCAAGGTCTCGGGCGTGCAGGACCTGATCGCGGTGTACCGCGAACTGGCGCGCCGCTGCGACTATCCGCTGCACCTGGGCCTGACCGAAGCCGGCATGGGCAGCAAGGGCATCGTCGCCTCGACCGCGGCGCTGTCGGTGCTGCTGCAAGAGGGTATCGGCGACACCATCCGCATTTCGCTCACGCCGGAACCGGGCGGCGACCGTACCCGCGAAGTCGTGGTTGGCCAGGAAATCCTGCAAACCATGGGCCTGCGCAAGTTTACGCCGATGGTGATCGCTTGCCCGGGTTGCGGCCGCACCACCTCGACCGTGTTCCAGGAGCTGGCGGACAATATCCAGACCTTCCTGCGCGAGCAGATGCCCGAATGGAAAAAAACCTATCCGGGCGTGGAAGCGATGAACGTGGCCGTGATGGGCTGCATCGTCAATGGCCCGGGCGAATCGAAGCACGCGAATATCGGCATCAGTTTGCCGGGTACTGGCGAATCGCCGGCGGCGCCGGTGTTTGTCGATGGGCAGAAGTTTGCCACGCTGCGCGGCGAGCGGATTGTCGATGAGTTCCAGACCATCGTGCTCGATTACGTCAAAAAGAATTACAGCCGCGAGAACGTGGCGCAATAAAATACAGCCACCAACCTCTGCTCCGTCATTCCCGCGCAGGCGGGAACCTAATTTTGCATGCGTCACCGCGGCGCCGAGAACTTGGGTTCCCGCCTGCGCGGGAATGACGATGATTTAAGCGCTCACTCATATGTCCAAACCAGAAAAAATCGTCGCCATCAAAGGCATGAACGACATCCTCCCGCAAGACGCACCGCTGTGGGAACTGTTCGAAAACACCACCGAAACGATCCTGAAAAGCTACGGCTACCAGAAGATCGTGACCCCGATCGTCGAGCAGACCGGCCTGTTCGCGCGCGCCATCGGCGCCGTGACCGACATCGTCGAAAAGGAAATGTATTCCTTCGAGGACTCGATGAACGGCGACCAGCTGACGCTGCGTCCGGAAGGCACCGCGAGCGTGGTGCGCGCCGTGCTCGAGCATAATCTGGTCTACGACGGCCCGCGCCGCCTGTGGTACAAGGGCCCGATGTTCCGCCACGAGCGTCCGCAGCGCGGCCGCTATCGCCAGTTCTTCCAGTTCGGCGCCGAAGCGGTGGGCTTTTCGGGTCCGGACATCGACGCCGAACTGATCATGATGTGCCGCCGCCTGTGGGACGACCTTGGCATCGAGAACGTGCGCCTGGAACTGAACTCGATCGGCAATGCCGAAGAGCGCGCGCGTCACCGTCTTGATCTGATCGCCTATCTGGAACAGCACGAAGCGATCCTGGACGCCGAGGCCAAGCGCCGCCTGCACAGCAATCCGCTGCGCATCCTCGACACCAAGAACCCGGCCATGCAGGAGATGGTCAACGCCGCGCCGCGCCTGCTCGACTACCTGGGTGAAGAATCGCTGGCCCACTTCAACGGCGTCAAGAACATCCTCGATCGCGCCGCGGTGCAGTACACGGTGAACCCGCGCCTGGTGCGCGGCCTGGACTACTACAACCGCACCGTGTTCGAATGGGTCACCGACGAACTCGGCTCGCAGGGCACCATCTGCGCGGGCGGGCGCTACGATCCGCTGATCGAAACCTTTGGCGGCAAGGCCACGCCGGCAGTCGGTTTCGCGATGGGCATGGAGCGCATCATCGAGTTGATGAAGGCGATGGGCGAGCCGGCCCAGCCGAACACCTGCGACGTCTACATGGTGCACCAGGGCGACGAGGCGCGCATGCAAGCCTTCATCCTGGCCGAGCGCATTCGGGATGCCGGCCTGGATGTTGTGTTACATTGCGCGACGCCGGCCGGAGCGGGCAGCTTCAAGAGCCAGATGAAGAAGGCCGACGGCAGCGGCGCGGCGTTCGCCGTGATCATCGGTGACGACGAGGTCGCCAACGAAACCGCGGCCGTGAAATCGATGCGCGGTGAAGCCGGCGAGCAGCAACAGACCAGCGTGCCGTTCCTGGAAGTGGTCGACTACCTGGTCGACCAGATCATCAGCGGCGCCAGCCACGATCACGGTCATGACCATGGTCACGACCACGGCCACGTGCATTACCATCCGTAATCCCCAGTCCAAGACAGCAATCCGAACCTTTCATTAAAAGAAGACGCACATGGCATACGATCATCAAGAACAGGAACAGCTCGATTCCTTCAAGGCGTTCTGGTCGAAGTACGGCAGCATCATCACCTGGGTGCTGATCGTCGCGCTCGGTTCCTACGCCGGCTACAACTACTGGAAATCGCACAAGCGCAACCAGACGGTGGAAGCCTCGGCGCTGTACGACGAGCTCCAGACCGCGCTGGTCGCGAATGACAATGCCAAGGTGCAGCGCGTGGCGGCCGACATCCGCGCCAAGTACGACGCCACCGCCTACGCTCAGATGGCCGCGTTCGGCGCCGCCAAGACCGCGTTCGAAGCCAATGACTTGAAAACCGCCAAGACCCAGCTGCAGTGGGTACTCGACCATGGCAACGACGAATACAAATCGATCGCGCGCATCCGCCTGGCCGGCGTGCTGCTGGACGAAAAAGCCTACGATGACGCGTTGAAAACCCTGAACGGCAAGGTGCTGCCGCAGTTCGAAGCCGAAGCCAACGACCGCAAGGGCGACGTGCTGGTGGCGCAGAACAAACTCAAGGAAGCGCGTGACGCCTACGTCGCGGCGATCGCGGCGATGGACGCGAGCAACCCGGGCCGCCAGCTGGTGGTGATCAAGCTCGAATCGATCGGCGGTACTGCGCCGGCTGACAAGAAAGCCGAACAACAAAAAGCGGCGGCGCAAAAGGCAGCCGCATAACCATTTCGCACGAGATGGCCCGCGACCGCTCCCAAGCGGCGCGGGCTTTGCGTCCTCTATAGTCCAGGAACAAGGTAGAACAAAATGCGTATTAGCAGGAAGCTTGTTGGTGTTGGCGTGCTGGCCCTGATGACGGGTTGCTCGACCCTGAGTTCGCTCAATCCTTTCGGCGACAAGGAAAAGGCCGATCAACCGGCCAAGCTGGTCGAACTGAAGGCATCGATGGCCGTGCGCACCGCATGGAAACTCGACATCGGCAAGTCGGCAGGTTACCAGTTCTCGCCCGCGCTGACCGGCAACACCCTGGTCGTGGCCAGCAGCGCCGGCAATATCGCGCGCGTGGAAGCGGCCAGCGGCAAGCAACTGTGGCGCATCAAGGCCGAGACTGAACTCAGCGGCGGCGTCGGCACCGACGGCAACCTGATCGTGGTCGGCGGCGACAAGGGCAAGCTGCTGGCCTTCGACATGGACGGCAAGGCGCTGTGGAATACCCAGCTCTCGAGCGAGATCCTGTCGTCACCGGTGGTGTCGCAAGGCATCGTGGTGGCGCGCTCGATCGACAACCGTATCGTCGGCTTCGACGCCAAAACGGGCGAGAAGAAATGGACCGTGCAAAAAGTGGCGCCACCGTTGACGCTGCGCACCGCGCCGGGCCTGATCGTGTCCGGCAGCGACGTCATCGTCGCCCAGCCGGGCGGTAAGCTGTCGAGCCTGATCCTGGCCACCGGCGCCCCGCGCTGGGATGTCGAAGTCGGCGTCGCGCGCGGCGCCACCGAACTCGAGCGCGTGACCGACATCGGCGGCGACCCGGTGCTGTTCGAGAGCGACGTCTGCGCCGTCTCGTACCAGGGCCGCGTCGGCTGCTTCGACCTGGCCACCGGTGCTGCGCGCTGGACGCGCGAACTGTCGTCCAGCGTCGGCGTCGCGGTCGACCAGCGCTTCGTGTTCGCCTCGGACGACAAGGGCACCCTCAACGCATTCACCCGTGACACCGGGTCGGGTAGCTGGAAGAACGATAAACTGTCGTTCCGCCGCCTGTCGACGCCACTTTCTTATGGCCGCGCCGTCGCGGTCGGCGACTACGAAGGCTATGTGCACTTCCTGTCGCGCGAAGACGGAACATTCCTGGCGCGCGCCGCCACCGATGGCAGCCCGATCGTGGGCACGCCGCTGGTGGCCGGCACGAACCTGATTTTTCAAACACAAAACGGAACTGTGACCGCAATCGCGGTCGAATAAAATAACACCATGAAGCCGGTAATCGCACTCGTGGGTCGTCCCAATGTCGGGAAATCGACCCTATTCAACCGCCTCACCCGTTCGCGCGACGCGCTGGTGGCCGATCTTCCAGGCCTGACGCGCGACCGCCACTATGGCGAAGGCCGGATCGGCGAACGGCCGTTCCTGGTCATCGACACGGGCGGTTTCGAGCCGGTCGCCAAAGAAGGCATCATGCACGAAATGGCGCTGCAAACGCGCCAGGCCGTGGCCGAGGCCGACGTCGTCGTGTTCATCGTCGACGGCCGCCAGGGCTTGACCCCGCACGACAAGACCATCACCGATTTCCTGCGTAAAAGCGGTCGCAACGTGATGCTGGTCGTGAACAAATCCGAAGGCATGAAGTACACCTCGGTCACCGCCGACTTCTACGAACTCGGCATGGGCGACCCGTACGTGATCTCGGCCGCGCACGGCGACGGCGTCACCGACCTGGTGGTCGAAGCGCTCGACATCGCGTTCGCCAGCCGCCCGGAAGAACCGGAAGAGCTGGAAGCGGCCGACCACGGCTTCAAGATCGCCATCGTCGGCCGCCCGAACGTGGGCAAGTCGACCCTCATCAACACCCTGGTCGGCGAGCAGCGCGTGATCGCCTTCGACATGCCGGGCACCACGCGTGACGCGATCGAGGTTCCGTTCGAGCGCGACGGCAAGAAGTTCACGCTGATCGACACCGCCGGTATCCGCCGCCGCGGCAAGATCTTCGAGGCCATCGAGAAATTTTCGGTCGTCAAGACGATGCAGTCGATTTCGGATGCCAACGTGGTCGTGCTGCTGCTCGACGCCCAGCAAGACATCTCGGAGCAGGACGCCCACATCGCCGGCTTCATCCTGGAGTCGGGCCGGGCGCTGGTGGTGGCGGTCAACAAATGGGACGGCCTGCAAACGGACGCGCGCGACCAGGTCAAGAATGACCTCGACCGCAAGCTCGATTTCCTCAGCTTCGCCAAGACCCATTATGTGTCGGCACTGCGCGGCACCGGCATCACCCAGCTGATGAAGTCGGTCGAAGCGGCGTACGCTGCGGCCACCGCCAACCTGTCGACCCCGCGCCTCACGCGCGCCCTGCAAGAGGCGGTGGAGAAGCAGGAGCCGAAGCGCAAGGGCACCTCGCGTCCGAAGATGCGCTATGCCCACCAGGGTGGTCAGAATCCGCCGATTATCGTTATCCACGGCAATGCACTGGACGGCATCACCGAGCCCTACAAACGCTATCTGGAAAAGCACTTCCGCGAGACCTTCAGCCTGGTCGGTACGCCCCTGCGTATCGAGCTGCGCAGCGGCAAGAATCCGTTCGCAAAAGATTGAGTGTTGCTATAGCTGAGGCTTGCTTAAGTGGGCCTTAGCCGTACGACCAAAACTGGCAAAACAGGTTACAGTACTTCACCGCACGCATTCGCTATCGCAGAATGCGGCTCAGGTACTTGAAAACCGGCAAATCGCCTCAAACTTTTAACTAACAACAACATTACGGAGCTGTCATGAGCAACAAAGGGCAACTGTTACAAGACCCATTCCTCAACGCCTTGCGCAAGGAACACGTCCCTGTCTCGATCTACCTCGTCAACGGTATCAAACTGCAGGGCCACATCGAATCCTTCGACCAATACGTCGTTTTGCTTCGTAATACCGTGACCCAGATGGTCTATAAGCATGCCATTTCCACCGTTGTGCCGGCCCGCGCCGTCAACCTCAATCTTGACTCCAGCGAAGCCGAGTAAGGCCGATGGCTGAAGCCCCCGGCATCCCTACGCAGCGCGCAGCGCTGGTCGGCATCGATTTCGGTACTGGCGACTTTACCGCCAGCCTCGAAGAGCTGTCGCTGCTTGCGCGCTCGGCCGGCGCCGAACCGATCACCACGATCACGGCGAAGCGCTCCAGCCCGGATGCAGCATTCTTCGTCGGCAGCGGCAAGGCCGACGAAATCGCGCTCGAAGCCAAGTCCAACGGCGCCGAGATCGTCATCTTCAATCACGCCCTGTCGCCTGCCCAGCAGCGTAACCTCGAGCGCCGTCTCGAAATGCGCGTGATCGACCGCACCAGCCTGATCCTCGACATCTTCGCGCAGCGCGCCAAGAGCCACGAAGGTAAATTACAAGTCGAACTGGCCCAGCTGCAGCATCTGGCCACGCGCCTGATCCGCGGCTGGACCCACCTTGAACGTCAAAAGGGCGGTATCGGCCTGCGCGGCCCGGGTGAAACCCAGCTCGAGACCGACCGCCGACTGATCGGCGAACGGGTCAAGGCCCTGCGCGCGCGCCTGGCCAAGCTGCGCAAGCAGCACGAAACCCAGCGCCGCCAGCGCGGCCGCAACAACACCTTCTCGGTGTCGCTGGTGGGCTACACCAACGCCGGCAAATCGACGTTGTTCAACACGCTGACCAAGGCCGGCGTGTATGTGGCCAACCAGTTGTTTGCAACGCTCGACACCACCAGCCGCCGCATGTACCTGGGCGACGAAGCGGGCAGTGTGGTGATTTCCGACACCGTCGGGTTTGTGCGCGAGTTGCCGCACCAGCTGGTGGCGGCGTTTCGCGCCACCCTGGAAGAGACCATCCACGCCGATTTGCTGCTGCATGTGGTCGACGGCGCCTCGCCGACGCGCATGGAGCAGATCGAGCAGGTCAACGAAGTCTTGCGCGAAATCGGCGCCGACCACGTGCCGCAGATCCTGGTATGGAACAAGATCGATACTGCCGGGCTGGAACCGGGAGTCGAGCGTGATGAGTATGATAAGATCAGCCGGGTTTTCATCAGTGCCCATAGCGGCGCCGGCCTCGATCTGCTGCGCGACGCCATTGCCGAATCAGCCAAGTCGATGGCGCGTTATCCGCAGCATCAGCCGCTGAGCCAGACGTTCGAAGACCAAGAATACGAAGAGCAGGACGATGCCCTCGGGTTGGACGAAGACGATGCGTCGCTGGACGCCGCTTCCGACGGTCTTGCCGACAATATGCCAACTTCACCCACTGTCGGGCCACACTAGCCTATGTTTGTTTCTCTATTAAAAAGATTCGGCGTCAAACTGTCGCTGAACGATCCACGCTGGGGCCGCAACCCGGACGACGACCGCAAGGCGCAGGAAGGTCGTCGCCCTGGCGATGGACCACCCGACCTCGACCAGATGTGGCGCGACTTCAATGCGCGCCTGAACCGCATGTTCGGCGGTCGCGGCAACAACGGCGGCGACAACAACGGTAGCCCGAACCGCGGCGACATGCGCGGCGCCGGCATCGGCGCCGGCGTGGTCGCCGTCATCGTCGGCCTGATCTGGCTCGCCAGCGGCGCCTTCATCGTGCAAGAGGGTAATGTCGGCGTGGTCACCACGTTCGGCAAGTACAGCCACTCGACCACGCCGGGTTTCAACTGGCGCTGGCCGTATCCGTTCCAGGCGCACGAAACCGTCAACACCTCGCAGATCCGCACCGCCGAGATCGGCTACCGCGCCAACGTGCGCAACAAGCAGCCGCAAGAAGCGCTGATGCTGACCGACGATGAAAACATCATCGACATCCAGTTCGCCGTGCAGTACACGCTGAAGGACCCGGTCGCCTGGCTGTTCAACAACCGCGACCAGGACGACACCGTGCGCCAGGTTGCCGAGACCGCGATCCGCGAAGCCGTCGGCCGCAGCAAGATGGACTTCGTGCTGTACGAAGGCCGCGAGAAAGTCGCGACCGATGTCCAGACCATGATCCAGCAGATCACCGACCGCTACAAGCTGGGCGCATTGATCACCAACGTGACGATGCAGGGCGTGCAGCCGCCGGAGCAGGTGCAGAGCGCATTCGACGACGCCGTGCGCGCAGGGCAAGACCGCGCCCGCGCCCGCAACGAAGGCGAGGCGTATGCCAACCAGATCATCCCGGCCGCGCGCGGCCAGGCCTTCCGCCTGCAGCAGGACGCCGAAGCGTACCGCTCGATGGTGGTCGAGAACGCGACCGGTAATGCGTCGCGCTTCGACCAGGTGGTCGCTGCCTACGGCAAAGCCCCGGGCGTGACGCGCGACCGCATGTATGTCGACACGATGCAGCAGATCTTCACCAACACCACCAAGGTGATGATCGACTCGCGCGCCGGCAACAACATGCTGTACCTGCCGCTGGACAAATTGATGCAGCAGGTCCAGGCCAACGATGCCGCTGTGGGCAGCAAGTCGGGTCCGGTGCAGGTACCGAATTCGGCGCCGACCGCCGAAGTAACCCAAGCCATGGATGCGGTGCGCGAGCGCGATGCGCGCAGCCGTGATACTTCACGTGACCGGGAGAGCCGCTGATGAACCGCCTTGTAACCATCTTCGTGGCGGGCTTCATTGCACTGATGCTGCTCTCGTCCACCATCTTCGTGGTCGACCAGCGCCGCTACGCGATCGTGTTCGCACTCGGCCAGGTGAAAGAAGTGATTTCGACGCCGGGCCTGCACTTCAAGCTGCCGCCGCCGTTCCAGAACGTGATCTACCTGGACAAGCGCATCCTGACCCTGGACACGCCTGACGCCGACCGTTTCATCACGGCCGAGAAGAAGAACATCCTGGTCGACGCCTTCATCAAGTGGCAGATCGCCGATCCGCGCCTGTATTACGTCAGCTTCACCGGCGACGAAAGCCGCGCCCGCGACCGCATGTCGCAGATCATCAAGGCAGCGCTGAACGACGAAATTACCAAGCGCACCGTGCGCGAAGTCATTTCCGGCGAGCGCGCGGCCGTGATGGCGGCAGTGCAGGCCAAGATCGTCAACGAAGCCAAGGAGATCGGTGTCGGCATCGTCGACGTGCGCCTCAAGCGCGTCGACTACATCGACCAGATCAACAATTCGGTCTACGAGCGCATGCGCGCCGAACGTGTCCGCGTGGCCAATGAGCTGCGCTCGACCGGCGCCGCCGAATCAGAGCAGATCCGTGCAGACGCGGACCGCCAGCGCACCGTGATCATCGCCGAAGCGTTCCGCGACGCCGAGAAGATCAAGGGTGACGGCGACGCAAAAGCGTCGGCGATCTATGCCGATTCGTTCGGCAAGAATCCGGAGTTCGCCAAGTATTACCGCTCGCTCGAAGCGTACCGCGCCAGCTTCAAGGACCGCAGCGACGTGCTGGTGGTCGATCCGAGCTCGGAGTTCTTCAAGTACATGAAGGCGCCGGCGGCAGGGCGCTAAGCTCGAGCCAGCAGTGCTGACGAAAGGGCTCTTGCGCAAGCAAGGGCCCTTTTTACGTGCGGCCTGCCGTGGCATGTTGTTAACCTCCCAACCTGTCTATACGGCATTGTCTGCCTCGACCTTCCCGTTTTCGGTTAAAATCATCGATTCGGCGTTCGCGCCGCGCGTCGGCACGTCCATCGCTGCCACGCCTGTCACCAACCCCCATTAAGCTGTTGCCCATGCCGAACTGGCTATTGCCTGAGAATATCGCCGATGTCTTGCCGTCCGAGGCGCGCAAGATCGAAGAGTTGCGCCGCCTGATGCTCGACAACTTCCGGCTCTACGGATACGAGCTGGTGATGCCGCCGCTGCTCGAATACACCGAGTCGCTGCTGGCCGGCGCCGGCGCCGACACCGACCTCAAGACCTTCAAGGTGATCGACCCGCAATCGGGCCGCCTGCTCGGCCTGCGCGCCGACATGACGACCCAGGTGGCGCGCATCGACGCCCACCTCTTGAACCGCGAATCGATCACCCGCCTGTGCTACGCCGGCAGCGTGCTGCATACCCGCCCGTCGGGCCTGCACGCAACGCGCGAGCCGGTCCAGATCGGCGCCGAGATCTACGGCCACGCCGGCCTGGAAGCGGACGCCGAGATCCAGGAATTGGCGCTTGGCACGCTGGCCCTGGCCGGTTTCGCCGAGGTGCGCCTCGACCTGGCCCACGTCGGCGTGCTGCGTGCACTGCTCAACGAAGACCCGGCCGCCAAGCGTGACGAGACCCAGCTCTATTGCCTGCTGCGCGCCAAGGATGCGCCCGGCCTGGACGAGATTTCGCAGAATTACTACCCGCAGACGCGCCAGGCACTGCTCGCGCTGCCGCATCTGTACGGCGACGTCGATGTGCTGGCCAAAGCGCGCGACGTGCTGCCGGCGTTGCCGGGTATCGGGCGCGCGCTGGCCGAACTTGCCGCCCTGGCGGCATCGGCCATCGGCCGCGCCGAAGTCGCGATCGACCTGGCCGACCTGCGCGGCTACCAGTACGAAAGCGGCGCCATGTTCGCGCTGTACGTGCCGGGCCTGCCCAACGCGGTCGCGCGGGGCGGGCGCTACGACCACGTCGGCGAAGCCTTCGGCCGGGCGCGTCCCGCCACCGGCTTCTCGCTCGACCTGCGCGAACTGGCGCGCCTGCTGCCGACGGCCATGCGCAAGCATTCGATTCGCGCGCCGTGGGGCAATGCCCCCGAGCTGAAAGAAAAAATCGCTGACCTGCGCAAGGGTGGCGAAGTCGTGATCCAGAGCATGCCGGGTCACGACAATATTCAGGACGAGTTCGAGTGCGACCGCGTGCTCGTCCTCGAAAACGGAAATTGGATTCTCAAAAACTTAGGTTAAGTGATGTCAAATACTAACGTGGCAAAAAACGTCGTCGTCATCGGTACCCAATGGGGCGATGAAGGCAAGGGCAAGATCGTCGACTGGCTGACCGACCACGCCGCCGGCGTGGTGCGTTTCCAGGGCGGCCATAACGCTGGTCACACCCTGGTGATCAAGGGCCAGAAAACCGCGCTGCAACTGATCCCGTCGGGCATCATGCGCGACGGCGTGGCCTGCTACATCGGCAACGGTGTGGTGGTCTCGGTGCCGGACGTGATGCGCGAAATCGACAAGCTGCAAGCGGCCGGCATCGAAGTCGTGTCGCGCCTGAAGATCTCGGAAGCGTGCCCGATCATCCTGCCTTACCACGTCGCCATCGACAAGGCGCGTGAAGCCAAGCGCGGCGAGAACAAGATCGGCACCACCGGCAAGGGCATCGGCCCGGCCTACGAAGACAAGGTCGCGCGCCGCGCGATCCGCATCGCCGACCTGCTCAATGAAGAGCGCTTCGCCGAGAAGCTCAAAGAGAACCTCGAGTACCACAACCACGTGCTGGTGAACTACCTGGGCGCCGAAG